>LNAP01001823.1_pt1 | contig 45085 bp, 34 predicted proteins | sample 602601 | NCBI WGS metagenome assembly LNAP01 (sample SAMN02440304, study PRJNA202911) | soil metagenome | biome: Subtropical and temperate rainforests or woodlands; isolation source: soil samples (1 kg each in a 20% v/v slurry with milli Q water) were... ...
GGCCGCCCTGGCGTGGCCGGCCGCGCGCGCCACGCTCGGGGTGTTCAGCCTGGGCCTGGCGCTGGTGGCCGGCATTGGCTGGTGGGACGACCACCGCCCGCTGCCGGCCATTCGCCGGCTGCTGGTGCACATGGTGGCCGCCACGCTGCTCGGCGGCCTGGTCTGGCAGGCCAGTGGCAGCCTGGTGCACGCGGTGCTGGCGGTCCTGTTCACCACCTCGCTGGTGAACATCTGGAATTTCATGGATGGCATCAACGGCATTGCCACCAGCCAGGCGATCCTGGCCGGGCTGGCCTTCGCCATGGTGATGCCGCTTCCGTTCGCGCTGGCCGGCGTAGTGCTGGCGTTGGCCTGCCTGGGCTTCCTGCCGTTCAATTTCCCACGGGCGCGCATCTTCATGGGGGACGTCGGCAGTGGCGCGCTTGGCTATGCCATCGCGGCGCTGGTGTGCCTGGCCAGTGTGGTCACCGAGATCAACTGGCTGCTGTTGCTGGTGCCGCTGTCGGCCTTTCTCGTGGACGCAGGCTTCACACTGCTTTCGCGCATGCTGTCCGGGCAACGGTGGATGGAAGCCCACACCCAACACCTGTACCAGCGTGCGATCAAAAGTGGTGCAAGTCACACCTTGGTGACTGCGCTGTATTTTGTTTTTGGCCTGTTCAGTATTACAGTGTTTAATGCTTGCAGTGATCTGCAGCCGAGGTGGGAGGCTGCCGTGGCGGGTACGTGGATGATCTTCGCGACCGGCTTGTGGCTACTCCTGCGCAATGGATTGCGCAACTAGAAGGATTGTTTGTTTTATGACGCCTTGGCAGGACCGTCTCACCAGTTTGCTTCCGCGCGCCGCGATCGTCGCCCACGACCTGTTCATGGTATGGGCGTGCTGGCAGCTGTTGCATGCCGGCCGCTATTCGATGCTGGCCGATGCCCCCTCCCTGCCACTCTGGAACATCGACACCTCGCTGGTGCTGGCGATCCAGGCCGTGGTGTTCTGGCGGGTGGGCCTGTACCGCGGCCTGTGGCGCTTTGCCAGCGTGGCCGACCTGCTCAATATCTTCAAGGCCAGCTTCATCGGCCTGTTGGCCATTGTCGTGGCCCTGGCCTACAAGCGCTTCGCCGGCGTGCCGATGTCGGTGCTGGTGATCTATCCGTTCGCGCTGTCGGCCCTGCTCGGCGCCCCGCGCCTGCTGTACCGCGCGTGGAAGGATTACCAGGCGCTGCAATCGGATGCCAGCGCCCGCCGCGTACTGATCCTGGGTGCCGGCCAGGCGGCCGAAGCCCTGGTCCGTGACCTGCGCCGCTCGGGCGACTTCCACCCGGTGGGCCTGCTCGACGATGCGCCGCACCTGCAGGGCGCCAAGCTGCAGGGCCTGCCCATCCTGGGCACGCTTGACGATGCCCCGTCGGTGGTGCGCGAGACCGCAGCAAAGCTGCTGGTGATTGCCATTCCGTCGCTGGATGCAGTCGGCATGCAGCGGGTGGTGGCGTTGTGCGAAGCCACCGGCGTGCCGTTCCGCATGGTGCCCAAGCTCAACGATGTACTGCTCGGGCATTCGCTGCCCGGTGAACTGAAAGAGGTTGCGATCGAGGACCTGCTCGGGCGCAAGCCGATCCTGCCGGACTGGTCGCTGATCCGCGGCTGGCTGGGTGGGCGCACGGTGCTGGTGACCGGCGCCGGCGGCTCGATCGGTTCGGAGTTGTGCCGCCAGTGCGCGCGCCATGGTGCCGGCCGCATCATCCTGCTGGAGATGAGCGAGCTGTTGCTGCTCACCATCGAAGCCGAGCTGACGCGCAGCTTCCCGGACCTGGACGTGCAGGCCGTGCTGGGCGACTGCGGCGATCCGTCGGTGATCCGGCATGCGTTGTCGCTGGCCAGCGTGGATGCGGTCTTCCATGCGGCCGCGTACAAGCAGGTGCCGGTGCTGGAGCGCCAGCTTCGCGAGGCCGTACGCAACAACATCCTGTCGACCGAAACGGTGGCGCGTGCCTGCGTGGAGGCGCGCATCGAGCATTTCGTGTTCATCTCCACCGACAAGGCGGTCGATCCGGTCAACGCGCTGGGCGCCAGCAAGCGCTACGCGGAGATGATCTGCCAGAGCCTGGACCAGAAAACCAGCCACACGCGCTTTGTCACGGTGCGCTTCGGCAACGTGCTGGCCTCGGCCGGCAGCGTGGTGCCGCTGTTCCGCGACCAGATCATGAAGGGCGGGCCGGTGACCGTGACCGATCCGGAAGTCACCCGTTACTTCATGACCATTCCCGAGGCGTGCCAGCTGATCCTGCAGGCGGCCGCATCGGCATCGCATGGCGCGATCTACACGCTGGACATGGGCGAGCCCGTGCCGATCCGGGTGCTGGCCGAGCAGATGATCCGTCTGGCGGGCAAGCAGCCGTACAAGGACATCGCGATCATCTACACCGGGCTGCGTCCGGGCGAAAAGCTGCACGAGACCTTGTTCTATTCCGACGAGGACTACCGGCCGACCGCGCATCCCAAGATTCTCGAGGCTGGCGTGCGCACGTTCGCGCGCGATCAGGTGCTGGGCAACATACCGCGCCTGCGCGACGCCATCGCAACCTACGACACCGACGCCATCAACAGCATTCTGTTCGCGACCATGCCGGAGTTCTCGCCCCTGCAACAGGACGATCACGTCGCGTCGGCTAAAGTACTTCCTTTCCCGGCACGAGAGGCCAACAGGCTGTGACGAACAAGCGTATTCGCAAGGCGGTTTTCCCCGTGGCAGGACTCGGTACCCGGTTCCTCCCCGCGACCAAGACGGTGCCCAAAGAGATGCTCCCGATCATCGATCGGCCGCTGATCCAGTATGCCGTCGACGAGGCGATCGAAGCCGGCTGCGACACCTTGATTTTCATCACCAACCGCTACAAGCATGCGGTGGCCGACTACTTCGACAAGGCTTACGAACTGGAGCAGAAGCTCGAGCGTGCCGGCAAGCTGGAGCAGCTGGAGCTGGTGCGCCACGTACTGCCCAACGGCGTGCGTGCGATCTTCGTTACCCAGGCCGAAGCCCTGGGCTTGGGCCACGCGGTGCTGTGTGCCAAGGCGATCGTCGGTGACGAACCGTTCGCGGTGCTGCTGCCCGACGACCTGATCTGGAACCGTGGTGATGGTGCGCTCAAGCAGATGGCCGATGCGAACCAGGCCAGCGGTGCAAGCATCATCGCGGTGGAAGACGTACCGCACGAGAAGACCGGCAGCTACGGCATCGTCGCCACCGACGCGTTCGATGGCCGCCAGGGCCACATCAGCGCCATCGTCGAGAAGCCCAAGCCGGAAGACGCGCCCAGCGACCTGGCCGTGGTTGGCCGGTATGTGCTGAGCCCGAAGATCTTCGAGCTGCTCGAAGCCACCGGTACCGGTGCCGGCGGTGAAATCCAGCTCACCGACGCCATCGCCGAACTGCTCAAGAGCGAGCCCGTGGACGCGTACCGTTTCGAAGGCACGCGCTTCGATTGCGGCACGCACCTGGGTCTGGTCGAAGCCACCATCCGCTTTGCGTTGAACAACGACAAGCTGGCCGGCCCGGCGCGCGAGATCATGAAGAAGGCGCTGGCCGAAGGGTGATCGCGGCCGCGATCAACCGGGTAGGTACCGACCGTTGGTCGGTACACGGCCCCCGGTAGGTACCGACCGTTGGTCGGTACACGGAAAGGGGTAGGTACCGACCGTTGGTCGGTACGCTTATCCCAACACGAAAGGGCAGCCTCGCGGCTGCCCTTTCGTGTTTTTCGTACCGACCAACGGTCGGTACCTACCGGGTGTTTTTCGTACCGACCCACGACCAATGCCGTCCAGCAGGGCAGGGTGCCGGCCTTTGGAGCCGGCACCGCCCACTACATCACAGCGACTCGAAGATACCCGCCGCGCCCATGCCGGTGCCGATGCACATGGTCACCATGCCGTACTTCTGCTGGCGACGGCGCAGGCCGTGCAGCAGGGTGGCGGTGCGGATCGCGCCGGTCGCGCCCAGCGGGTGGCCCAGGGCGATCGCGCCGCCCAGCGGGTTGACCTTGGACGGGTCCAGGCCGCAATCGCGGATGACCGCCAGCGACTGCGCGGCGAAGGCTTCGTTGAGCTCGATCCAGTCCAGCTGGTCCTGGGTCAGGCCGGCCTGCTTGAGCGCCTTCGGGATCGCAGCGATCGGGCCTATGCCCATTACTTCCGGGCGCACACCGGCGACCGAGAAGCTGACGAAGCGGGCCAGCGGGGTCAGGCCGTAGTCCTTGATCGCCTGCTCGGAGGCCAACAGCACCGCACCGGCGCCGTCGCTCATCTGCGAGGAGTTGCCCGCCGTGACGGTGCCGCCGAACTGGCCGTTGCGGAACACCGGGCGCAGCTTGGCCAGGCCTTCGGCGGACGAATCCAGGCGCGGGCCTTCGTCGGTATCCACGATCGTGTCGCGGGTGATGATGCGGCGGCCGTCGGCCAGGTCCGGCTGGCGGGTGCGCACGTCGTAGGGGCTGATCTCGTCCTTGAACTCGCCGTTCTGGATCGCGGCGATGGCCTTCTGGTGCGAGGCCAGTGCGAAGGCGTCCTGCTCCTCGCGCGAGACCTTCCACTCTTCAGCGACCTTCTCGGCGGTGATGCCCATGCCGTAGGCGATGGCGACGTGGTCGTTGTCGAACACGCTCGGTGCCATCGCGATCTTGTTGCCCATCATCGGCACCATCGACATCGACTCGGTGCCACCGGCCAGCATCAGGTCCGAATTGCCCAGACGGATCTGGTCGGCGGCCATGGCCACGGCCTGCAGGCCGGAGGAGCAGAAGCGGTTGACGGTCTGCGCGGCGATGGTGTCCGGCAGGCCGGCCAGCAGCACGCCGATGCGGGCCACGTTCATGCCCTGCTCGGCTTCCGGCATCGCGCAGCCGATGATCGCGTCATCGATGCGGTTGAGGTCGATGCCCGGGGCCTGTGCGACCACGGAGCGGAGCACGTGGGCCAACATGTCGTCGGGACGGGTATTGCGGAACACGCCCTTGGGCGCCTTGCCCACCGGGGTGCGGGTAGCGGCGACGATGTAGGCGTCCTGGATTTGCTTGGTCATTGCAGTGATCTCTCTAAAAGGGTCAGTTGCGCAGCGGCTTGCCGGTCTTGAGCATGTGCGCGATGCGGGCCTGGGTCTTTTCCTGCTGGGCCAGTTCGACGAAGTGCTTGCGTTCCAGGGTCAGCAGCCACTCTTCGTCGACCAGCGTGCCGCGGTCCACTTCGCCACCGCACAGCACGGTGGCGATGCGCACGGCGATCTCGTAGTCGTACGGGCTGATGAAACGGCCTTCCAGCATGTTGACCAGCATCATCTTGAAGGTGGCGATGCCCACGTCGCCGGCGACCTGGATGCGGCGGGCCGGCATCGGCGGACGGTAGCCGCCTTCGGCCAGCGCCAGCACTTCGGCCTTGGCGATATGCAGCGCTTCGAAGCTGTTGAACACCACCTTGTCGGTGGCGCGCATCAGGCCCAGTTCCTTGGCGTTGACCGCCGAGTTGGAGACCTTGGCCATGGCCACGGTTTCGAAGGTCTTCTTCAGTTCGGCGAACACGTCACCGCCCGGGCCTGCAGCCTGGGAGGCGCGCACGGCCAGTTCCTTCAGGCCGCCACCGGCCGGCAGCAGGCCGACGCCGGCCTCGACCAGGCCGATGTAGCTTTCCAGCGCGGCCACGCTCTTGGCGCTGTGCATCTGGAATTCGCAGCCACCGCCCAGGGCCAGGCCGCGCACCGCGGTCACCACCGGCACCAGCGAATACTTGATGGCCTGGCTGGTGCGCTGGAAGTTGTGCACCATCTCTTCGAACTGGTCGACCTTGCCGGCCTGCAGCAGGCCGAGCGCGCCGGCCAGATCGGCACCGGCGGAGAAGGGCTCCTTCTGCTGCCAGATCACCAGGCCCTTGTAGTCCTGCTCGGCGCGCTTGATCGCTTCCTGCAGGCCATTGAGCACGTGGTCGGAAACGGTGTTCATCTTGGTCTTGAAGCTGACCACCGCGATACCGTCACCGTTGTGCCACATGCGCACGCCGTCGTTCTCGAACACGGTTTCGCCCGGAGCGAACTTCTCGCCCAGCAGCGGATCCGGGAAACGCTGGCGCTGGTACACCGGCAGCGCCGAACGCGGCAGCTTGGCGTTGCGGGTCGGGCTGTAGCTGCCTTCGGCGGCATGCACGCCGTCGCGGCCGTCGAACACCCAATCGGGCAGCGGGGCGTTGCTCATGCTCTTGCCGGCCACGATGTCATCGGCGATCCACTGCGCCACCTGCTTCCAGCCGGCGGCCTGCCAGGTTTCGAACGGGCCGAGCGACCAGCCGTAGCCCCAGCGGATGGCCAGGTCGACGTCGCGCGCGGTTTCAGCGATGTCGGCCAGGTGGTAGGCACTGTAGTGGAACAGGTCACGGAAGGTCGCCCACAGGAACTGCGCCTGCGGGTGCTGGCTTTCGCGCAGCTTGGCGAACTTCTCGGCCGGGTTCTTGATCTTCAGGATCTCGACCACTTCCGGTGCGGCGGTGCGGTCGGCGGGGCGGTAGTCCTGCTTCTCCAGGTCCAGCACCACGATGTCCTTGCCGACCTTGCGGAAGATGCCGGCACCGGTCTTCTGGCCGAGCGCGCCCTTGGAAATCAGCGCGTCCAGCCACTTCGGCGACTTGAAGAACTCATGCCACGGATCGTTGGGCAGGGTGTCGCCCATGGTCTTGATCACGTGCGCCATGGTGTCCAGGCCGACCACATCGGAGGTGCGGTAGGTGGCCGACTTCGGGCGGCCGACCAGCGGGCCGGTCAGGCCGTCCACTTCGTCGAAGCCCAGGCCGAATTCCTGGGTGTGGTGGATGGTGGACAGGATCGAGAACACGCCGATGCGGTTGCCGATGAAGTTCGGGGTGTCCTTGGCGTACACCACGCCCTTGCCCAGCGTGGTGACCAGGAAGGCTTCCAGGCCTTCCAGCACGGCGGCGTCGGTAGTGCTGGCCGGGATCAGCTCGGCCAGGTGCATGTAGCGCGGCGGGTTGAAGAAATGCACGCCGCAGAAGCGGTGGCGCAGCTGCTCGGGCAGCACGTCGGCGAGCTTGTTGATGCCCAGGCCGGAGGTGTTGGAGGCCAGCACGGCGTGGTCGGCCACGAACGGGGCGATCTTCTTGTACAGATCCTGCTTCCAGTCCATACGTTCGGCGATGGCCTCGATGATCAGGTCGCAGTCCTTGAGCTGCTCCAGGCCGGTCTCGTAGTTGGCCGGGGTGATCGCCTCGGCGTAGGACTTGCTGGCCAGCGGGGCAGGGCTGAGCTTGCCCAGGTTGGCGATTGCCTTGAGCACGATGCCATCGGCCGGACCTTCCTTGGCGGGAAGATCGAACAGCACGGTGTCGACGCCGGCGTTGGTCAGGTGGGCCGCAATCTGGGCACCCATGACGCCGGCACCCAACACGGCGGCGCGGCGGACTAGCAGGGAATTGGACATGTCGATAAGCCTTTGTTGGTCTGGCAGCCGGGCAGGGCCCGGCTCTACGGAGGGTTCAGTGGGCAGAGCCCGGCTCTACGGGGTGGAAACGGAGGTCGACGGAGCGTCGGTGACCGCGCTGGCGCGGAAACCTGCTTCGGCGAAGTGGATCAATTCGCGGGCGGCATGGGCACGATGCGCCGCTTCGGTGACACCGGCGGGTCGCTTGATCAGGCCGAAGTCGGCCATCGCGTAGGTCAGCGAGCCGGCCAGGAAGTCCAGCCGCCAGTACAGCTCTTCCTTGCTCAGCTCCGGCACGCAGGCGGCGATGGCCTTGCCGAAGTCGCGCAGCACGTGGCCGTAGTGGTCGGACAGGAACTTGCGCAGGTTGTCGTTCTTCTCTGCGTAAGCGCGGGCGATCACGCGGACGAACGCGCCCCCGGTCTGGCGGTCCTGGGCCATCGCCAGCGCCGGCTCGACGAAGGCGGCCAGCACCGGGCGCAGCTGGCCGGGGTGCTCGCGGCGGGCGCTGTCCAGCTGGGCCAGGCGGGCGGTGGTCATCTCGTCCATGCGCCGGCGGAAGACCTCGTTGACCAGGTTTTCCTTGGAGCCGAAGTGGTAGTTGACCGCCGCGATGTTCACATCGGCCTGGCTGGTGACCTGGCGAAGCGAGGTCCCGGCGAAGCCATGCTGCGCGAACAGCTCCTCGGCAGCGCCGAGAATGCGGTCCTTGGTGGAGAAATGAGCGGGCTTGGCCATGGGTCGGACAGGGTTCAATCAAACGATTGTTTGATATTAGACCCGGGGCTGCGCTGGCGCATTGTGCGGCGCACAATGGAAGGAGGGGTTCGTTCATCTGGCCCCGGGCGGTGCCGGCCGCTGGCCGGCAACCCCGTACAGCTGAACGGGCGCGCGTCGCTTGGGGTTCATGGGGTTGCCGGCCAGCGGCCGGCACTACCGCGGGGGCGGGTTACACGTTAGAATTGCCTCACGTATATCAGGCTAAGCCCGCGTTTCGACGCGGGTTTTTTTCATGTTACTCTCGGGCCGATCAGTGGCCCGCCCAACGGAGAATTCCCATGGCGCTGGAGCGCACCCTTTCCATCATCAAGCCGGACGCCGTCGCCAAGAACGTCATCGGTGAAATCTACGCCCGCTTCGAAAAGGCTGGCCTGAAGGTCGTCGCCGCCAAGTACAAGCAGCTGTCGCGCCGTGAAGCCGAAGGCTTCTACGCCGTGCACCGCGAGCGTCCGTTCTTCAACGCGCTGGTCGAGTTCATGATCTCCGGCCCGGTGATGATCCAGGCCCTGGAAGGCGACAACGCCGTCCTGGCCCACCGCGACCTGCTGGGCGCCACCAATCCGAAGGAAGCCGCTGCGGGCACCATCCGCGCCGACTTCGCTGAATCCATCGATGCCAATGCCGCCCACGGCTCGGACTCGGTTGAGAATGCCGCGATCGAAATCGCCTACTTCTTCGCCGCGACCGAAGTCGTCTCGCGCTGAGAGTGATGCCGTGAACGAGGTCGTACAGCCAACCGCCATCCCATCCGTGCTCGTCCCGAGCGTGGCTGTGGCCAAGCAGAACCTGCTCGACCTCGATCGCGAGGGTCTGGAGCGCTTCTTCGCCGAGACCCTCGGCGAGGCGCGCTACCGTGCCCATCAGGTGATGAAGTGGATCCACCATCACTACGTCACCGATTTCGATGAAATGACCGACCTCGGCAAGGCCTTGCGCGCCAAGCTCAAGCAGCATGCCGAGGTGCTGGTCCCGAACATCGTGTTCGACAAACCCTCCAACGACGGCACCCACAAGTGGCTGCTGGCGATGGGCACCGATGGCAAGAACGCCATCGAGGCGGTCTACATCCCGGACAAGAACCGCGGCACGCTGTGCGTGTCCTCGCAGGTCGGCTGTGCGCTGAACTGCACGTTCTGTTCGACCGCCACCCAGGGCTTCAACCGCAACCTGTCCACCGCCGAGATCATCGGCCAGGTGTGGGTGGCGGCGCGGCACCTGGGCAACATCCCGCACAAGCAGCGTCGTCTCACCAACGTGGTGATGATGGGCATGGGCGAGCCGTTGATGAATTTCGACAACGTCGTGCGCGCCATGAGCGTGATGCGCGACGACCTGGGCTACGGCCTGGCCAACAAGCGCGTGACCCTGTCCACCTCCGGCCTGGTGCCGCAGATCGACCGGCTGTCGGCCGAAAGCGACGTGTCGCTGGCGGTGTCGCTGCATGCGCCCAACGATGCGCTGCGCGAGACCCTGGTGCCGCTCAACAAGAAGTACCCGATCGTCGAGCTGATGGCCTCGTGCGCACGCTACCTGCGTGCCAACAAGCGCCGCGAATCGGTCACCTTCGAATACACCCTGATGAAGGGCATCAACGACCAGCCCGAACATGCCCGCCAGCTGGCGCGGCTGATGCGCCAGTTCGACAACGCCGTGCAGACCTCGCACGCGGGCAAGGTCAACCTGATTCCCTTCAATCCGTTCCCGGGTACCCGCTACGAGCGCTCCGGTGACACCGAGATCCGCGCCTTCCAGAAGATTTTGCTGGATGCGCAGGTCCTGACGATGGTCCGGCGCACCCGCGGCGACGACATCGACGCCGCCTGTGGCCAGCTCAAGGGCCAGGTGATGGACCGTACGCGTCGCCAGGCCGAGTTCAACAAGACGCTCCAGGATGGGAAAAGCCGGGATGCCGCTGCCTGATTTCCGATTGCCAGCCGTTGTCTTCATCGCGCTGGCATTGGTCGGCTGCGGCAAGGAAGGCAAACGAGCACCCAGCGCGCCGCTCGGCGTGGCGCCCACCTACGAAGTCCGCGACAACGCGGCCACGCGTCGGCGGTTCAATTACCAGGATCAGATGACCCTGGCAGACCGGGCCTATCAGTCCGGCTCGCTGGCGGCGGCGGAGAAAGGCGCCCGCGCGGCGCTCAAGCTGGATGGCAACCGGCCCGAGGCCTATCTGATGCTGGCCACGCTGGCGGCCCGGCGTGGCGAGGATGCCGACGCTGGCGGGCTCTACCGCAAGGCGGCCGAGCTGGCGCCCGAGCGCGGCGATGTCCTCAACAATTATGGCGCCTGGCTATGTACACATGGCCGCGCAGCCGAGTCGCTGGTCTGGTTTGACCGCGCGCTTGCCGCGCCGGGCTATGCCACGCCGGCCTCGGCGCTGGCCAACGCCGGCGGCTGTGCGCTGGAGGCGGGCCAGTCCGAGCGGGCTGCCCGTGACCTGCGTGCCTCCCTCCAGGTCGACCCGGGCAACGCCTACGCGCTGGAGTCGATGGCGCGCAGCGAGTACACCCAAGGCCGCTATTTCGAGGCGCGGGCCTTCTCCCAACGTCGTCTTGCGGCTGCACCGGCCACACGTTCCGTGTTACAACTTGCCTCTGAAATCGAGGCGCAGTTGGGTGACACGGTTGCATCCGGTCGCTATCTGCAGCGAATTCGCGACGAATTTCCGCAGGATGCGGCTCCTAATTCCCGGGGTTGAAGCATTGTGATTGATGACCAGACTGTGAACGCTTTTGATGCCGCTGCCGGCTGTGGGGTCCGTCTCCGCCAGGCGCGGGAAGCGGCAGGGCTGACGCTTGAAGCGGTAGGGCAGCAGTTGCACATGCCGGTCCAGGTGGTGAAGTCGCTGGAAGCCGAGCAGTGGGACCGCCTCGGCGCGCCGGTGTTCGTGCGCGGCCAGTTGCGCAGCTACGCGCGCCTGCTGAAGATCGATCTGGGCGATGTGCTGGAACAGGCCCGGATCGGGCCGGTGGTGCCGCCGCAGCTGATCAGCCACACCCATACCCCGCGGGCCAGGCGCATTGCCGAGAGCCTCGGGCGCCGCGTGCTGTATGTGGGCATCACCGCCGTACTGGCGGTGCCGGTCTGGTTTGCCACCCGGGGCCACTTCGACGGCAGCGCCAACACCCCCAATACCGCGTCGCTGGACGTGATCCCGGCGGCCGTCCCGGTGGGCGGCGGTGCCGTTCCGGCAGAAACGACCCCGGCGGCGCCGGCACCTACCAGTGCCACCACCGGCACCCCTTCGGCGCCTTACCTGGCGTCGCTGACACCGGTGCCGCGTCCGGCCGCCACCGCGGCGGTGCCGACCGGCGCGCTCAACCTGCAGTTCAAAGGCGACAGCTGGGTCGATATCGCCGCCCCCGACGGCAGCACTGTGGAAAAGGCACTGATCAAATCCGGCGAAGCGCGCAGCTTCACGCCGGGCCAGGTGGGCCGCATGGTGCTGGGCAATGCGTCGGCGGTCGAGGTTCAGCAGGCGGGCACTATCGTCGATCTTTCGCCGTACCAGCGAGCCAACGTGGCACGCTTTACGGTATCCTCTGACGGCTCCGTGGCCCCAGTTCCGCACTGAGTCGCGTTTCCCAATCCAATTCAAACAGCTCCTCCTTACGGGCGGGGCGAGAGTACGCATGGCGATCGACGACCTGCTCGACGAGCACGAACAAAGTGAACGCGTCCGCGGCTGGCTGCGGAAGAATGGTGTCAGCATCCTCGCCGGCGTGGCGATCGCAATCGGCGGTATCGCCGGTTGGCAGTGGTGGCAGAAGGACCACAGCAACCAGCTGGCCGGCGCCAACGTCCAGTACCAGGCGGTGCTCAAGCACCTGCAGGACAAGGATCTGGCCCAGGCGGCCAAGGGCGTGAAGGCGCTCGACGACGGCAAGGCCAATATTTACTCGGACCTGGCGGCGCTGCAGCTGGCCAAGGCCCAGGTCGAGGCAGGCAAGAACGAAGACGCGCTGGCAACGCTGCGTGCGATCAAGGCCGACCCGGAATTCCAGCCGGTCATCGAGCAGCGCATCGCGCGGCTGTTGCTGGCCACCGGCAAGACCGATGACGCGATCAAGGCACTTGGCACCGCCAGCGACAGCACGAGCCTGGAAATCCATGGCGATGCACTGATGGCGCAGGGCAAGCGTGATGCGGCCCGGCAACAGTATGAGAAGGCGCTCAAGACGCTGGACGTGGCAGCGCCGCAGCGGCGCCTGCTTGAAACCAAAGTGATGGATGCCGGTGGCACCGTCACCGATGCTGCGGAGTCGGTGTAATGAAGCATATGGTCATGATCAAGCGCGTTGCCACCCTGGTTCTGCTGGGCGTGGCGTTGTCCGGTTGCACCACCGTAAAGGGGTGGTTCGCCGGCAAGGATGCAGCAGCCAAGAAGGCGCTGGAACCGGCTGAACTGGTGAAGTTCGAGCCGACCGCCAAGGTCGACCGGCTCTGGAGCGTCAACGTCGGCAAGGGCGAGAAGCGCATCGGCGTCCGCCAGGGTCCGACCGTGGCCGATGGCCGCGTGTATGCGGCGGCCATTTACGGCGGCGTGCATGCCATCGACCTGCAGACCGGCAAGAAGGTCTGGACCTGGGAGCCGGCCAAGGAAAAGAAGAAGCCCAAGCTGCGCCTGTCCGGTGGCCCCGGCGTGGGTGACGGCCTGGTGGTGATCGGCACGCTGGACGGCCAGGTAATCGCTCTGGGTGCCGAAGACGGCACCGAGAAGTGGCGCGCCAAGGTGCCCGGCGAAGTGATCGCCGCCCCGGCAGTCGGCCAGGGCATGGTGTTCGTGCGCAGCAACGACGGTCGCGTGACCGCCCTGGATGCCGACAACGGCACCCAGCGCTGGTTCAACCCGCGTGAGCTGCCGGCGCTGACCGTGCGCGGCAATGCCGCCGTGGTGACCGGCCCGGGCGTGCTGTTCGTCGGCAACGACGATGGCAGCGTGTCGGCCCTGGCGATGACCGACGGTCGCACCGTGTGGGACCAGATGGTCGCCAACGGCGAAGGCCGTACCGAACTGGAGCGCATGTCCGACGTGGACGGTGCCCCGGTGCTGGAAGGCAACACGCTGTTCGTGGGCAGCTTCAAGAACCAGACCATGGCGATCGAAGGCCCCACGGGCCGTCCGCTGTGGACGCGTGATCATGGCGGCGCCGGTGGCGTGGCCCTGACCTCGGGCAATGTGTTTGTCACCGACAACAAGGGTGGCGTGTTCGGCCTGGACAAGAGCAGTGGCAGCGCGATGTGGTCGCAGACCGCCTTGGCGCGCCGTTCGCTGACCGGGCCGGCGGTGCAGGGCGACTATGTCGTTGTAGGCGACTACAAGGGCTACCTGCACTGGTTGCGGACAGATAACGGCGAGCTTGCCGCTCGCGCCAAGAGTGGCGGTGACGCGCTCCTGGCGCAGCCGGTAACCGCTGATGGGATTCTGCTGGTGCAGAACGTTGATGGAAAGCTGACCGCATTCCGGTTGGCACAATAAGGAGTTACCGCGATGCTGCCCTTGGTCGCCCTGGTTGGACGGCCGAATGTCGGCAAGTCCACGCTGTTCAATGCGTTTACCCGTACGCGCGACGCGCTGGTCCATGACCAGCCCGGCGTGACCCGGGACCGTAATTACGGTGTTTGTCGTCTTAACGAAGACCACCCGTTCCTGGTGGTCGATACCGGCGGTATCGCCGGTGAAGAAGAAGGTCTGGCCGGTGCTACTGCGCGCCAGGCCCGCGCTGCCGCCGCCGAGGCGGATCTGATCCTGTTCGTCGTCGATGCCCGCGAGGGCCCGATGGACGACGAGATCCTGTCCTGGCTGCGCAAGCTGGCGCGTCCGACCCTGCTGTTGATCAACAAGATCGACGGCATGAACGAAGACACCGTGCGTTCGGAGTTCGCCCGTTACGGCTTCGGCGAAATGCTGACCGTGTCGGCCGCGCACCGCCAGGGTCTGGACGACCTGCTGGACGAAGTCGTGGAGCGGCTGCCCGAAGAGGGCACCACCGAGACCCTCGACACCGATCCGAACCGCATCCGCATTGCCTTCGTTGGCCGTCCCAACGTGGGCAAGTCGACGCTGGTCAATCGCCTGCTGGGCGAAGAGCGCATGATCGCCTCCGAAGTGCCCGGTACCACCCGCGACTCGATCGCGGTGGACATGGAGCGCGACGGTCGCGAGTACCGCCTGATCGACACCGCCGGCCTGCGTCGCAAGGCGCGTGTGGAGGAAGTGGTCGAGAAGTTCAGCGTGATCAAGACGCTGCAGGCGATCGAGCAGTGCCAGGTGGCCGTGCTTATGCTGGACGCGGCCGAAGGCGTGACCGACCAGGACGCCAGCGTGCTGGGTGCGGTGCTCGATGCCGGCCGTGCGTTGGTCGTGGCGATCAACAAGTGGGATGGCCTGACCGACTACCAGCGCGAGCAGGCCGAAGCGCTGGTGTCGCGCAAGCTCGGCTTCGTGCCGTGGGCCGAAGTGGTGCGCATCTCGGCCAAGCACGGTTCGGGCCTGCGCGAGCTGTTCCGCTGCATCCACGCCGCGCATGCCTCGGCGACGCACGAGTTCAGCACCAGCGAAGTCAACAAGGCGCTGGAAGTGGCCTACGAGACCAATCCGCCGCCGGCGATCCGTGGTCACGTGTCCAAGCTGCGTTACGTGCACCCGGGCGGCTCCAACCCGCCGACCTTCATCGTGCACGGCACGCGCCTGAAGGACCTGCCGGAGTCGTACAAGCGCTACCTGGAAAACTTCTTCCGGAAGCGTTTCAAACTGGTCGGCACCCCGGTGCAGTTCATCTTCCGCGAGGGTGTGAACCCTTACGAAGGCAAGAAGAACGTGCTCACCGAACGTCAGGTCAAGCGCAAACGGCGCCTGATCAAGCACGTCAAGGGCAAGTGACCCAACGAAGAGCCGGCGAAAGCCGGCTCTTTTCATTGCGGCGCTGCCGGCTGCTGGGCACGCGCGACGGTAGTGCCGGCCGCTGGCCGGCAACCGCGGAAAACCGCCGCGCGCGCCCCGGTGCGCGATAATCCCAGCATGCGCCCCATTCCCGAACTCACCCCCGCCCAGGCCCGCGAACGCGTCGCCCGTGGCGCCTTGCTCATCGATTTGCGCGAGGCGCACGAGCGTGCCGCCGGCATGGCCGAGGGCGCGCTCGGCATCGCCAAGGACGCGCTGCTGGCATCGCCCGCTACGCACCTGCCCGCCATCGATCGCGAGGTGGTGTTGATCTGCCAGAGCGGCAGGCGTTCGCTGGATGCCGCAGGCGCCCTGGCCGACTTGGGCTATACGCAGCTCGCGTCCGTCGGCGGCGGCACCACCGCCTGGCGGGCCGACGGGCTTCCCCTGGTGCAACCGCTGCAGACCGACGCCGAGCGCGACTTCAACGAGCGTTACGCGCGCCACCTGTTGCTGCCGCAGGTCGGTGTGGCAGGTCAGCAGACACTGCTTAAATCGCGTGTGCTGGTGCTCGGTGCCGGTGGCTTGGGTGCCCCGGCCGCCTTCTATCTGGCGGCGGCCGGGGTAGGGCACCTGCGTATTGCCGATGACGATGTGGTCGAGCGCAGCAACCTGCATCGCCAGATCCTGCACACCGACGCCAGCGTCGGCATGCCCAAGGTGCTGTCGGCACGCGACCGCCTGCTGGCGCTCAATCCGCACCTGGACGTGGACGCCGTGCAGGTGCGTGTCAGCGCCGACAACGTCGATGCACTGCTGGATGGGGTGGACGTGGTGCTGGACGGCTCGGACAACTTTCCGCTGCGTTACCTGCTCAACGATGCCTGTCTCCACCACCGCATTCCGCTGGTGTATGGCGCGGTCGAACGCTTCACCGGCCAGGTCAGCGTATTCGACGCCGGCCGCCAGCGTGGCCAGGCGCCGTGTTACCGCTGCCTGTTCCCGGAGCCGCCGCCGCCGGAATTCGCGCCCAACTGTTCGGAAGCCGGCGTGCTGGGCGTGCTGCCGGGGATGGTCGGCCTGCTCCAGGCCACCGAGGTGCTCAAGCTGCTGCTCGGCATCGGCGAGCCGCTGGTCGGGCGGCTGCTGAGTTTTGATGCGCTGGGCATGCGTTTTCGTGAGACCCGGCTGCGCCCCGATCCGGCGTGTCCGCTGTGCGCGCCGGGGAAGGCGTTTCCCGGGTACATCGATTACGCCGCGTTCTGCAGCGGGCCGTAGCGCCGGGCTCTGCCCGGCTGCATTTCGCACGTTGCCGGCCAGCCGGGCAGAGCCCGGCTCTACCACGTGATTGCGGCGACCGCGTAGCGCCGGGCTCTGCCCGGCTGCATTTCGCACGTTGCCGGCCAGCCGGGCAGAGCCCGGCTCTACGTGATTTCAGGACGATCCTCGCCGTCACCCGGCCCATCGTTCTGTTTTCGGCACGATCATGCGCAACATGGATGCTATTGCCGCCCGGCGCTTTGCCCTATCGTTGAGCCCTCTATGTAGTCCGGGGAAACAACCGCATGGCGGTCGAAGCAGGTGCCAGTGAGCTGGTGAAAGTCGTGGCGCTGCTGGGCGCGGCGGTGGTGATGGTGCCGCTGTTCCGGCGTCTGGGCCTGGGCTCGGTGCTGGGCTATTTCGCCGCCGGCCTGGCCATTGGCCCATTCGGCTTCGGCTGGTTCTCCGACCCGCAGGCGATCCTGCACACCGCCGAACTCGGCGTGGTGATGTTCCTGTTCGTGATCGGGCTGGAAATGCGGCCCTCGCACCTGTGGGGCCTGCGCAACGAAATCTTCGGGCTCGGCACGCTGCAGATCGTTGTCTGCGGCGCGGTACTGACCGGCGTGTGCATGCTGTTCGGGTTCCCGGTCAACGTGGCCTTCATCGGGGCCTTCGGCTTCGTGCTGACCTCCACCGCGGTGGTGATGCAGCTGCTGGCCGAGCGCGGCGACATTGCCTTGCCGTCCGGACAGAAGATCGTCTCGATCCTGCTGTTTGAAGACCTGCTGATCGTGCCGCTGCTGGCCGTGGTGGCCTTCATGGCCCCCGTGCAGGCCGACGCCGGCGACAGCTCGCGCTGGCTCAGCGTGGGCATCGGTGCCGGTGCCATCGTCGGCTTGGTACTGGTGGGCCGCTTCCTGCTCAATCCGCTGTTCCGCATCCTGGCCGCGGCCAAGGCGCGCGAAGTGATGACCGCCGCCGCGCTGCTGGTGGTGCTGGGCGCGGCGCTGCTGATGCAGCTGGGCGGGCTGTCGATGGCGATGGGCGCGTTCCTGGCCGGCGTGCTGCTCAGCGAATCCACCTTCCGCCACCAGATCGAAGCGGATATCGAGCCGTTCCGCGGCATCCTGCTGGGGCTGTTCTTCCTCAGCGTGGGCATGGCGCTGGACCTCACCGTGGTGGCCAACAACTGGCCGTTGATCGTTTCGGGCGTGTTCGCGCTGATGCTGGCCAAGGGCGTGTGCATCTACATCGTGGCGCGCATCATGGGCAGCGACCACCGCCAGGCGCTGGACCGCGGCGTGGTGATGGCGCAGGGCGGCGAGTTCGCGTTCGTGCTGTTTTCCGCCGCCGCGGCGGCCGGCGTGATCGGGGTGGAGGTCAACGCCAACCTGACCGCGATCGTGGTGCTGTCGATGGCGCTGACGCCGCTGTTCGTGCTGCTGCATGACAAGCTGATGCCCGACCGCGAAGTGTCGCTGGATGGCGTTGAGGAAGCCGACGGCCTGTCCGGCAGCGTGTTGATGATCGGCTTCGGCCGCTTCGGCCAGGTGGCCAGCCAGTCGCTGCTGGCGCGCGATGTGGACGTGACCATCATCGACAACGACGTGGACATGATCCACAACGCCGAGCGCTTCGGCTTCAAGATCTACTACGGCGACGGCACCCGCCTGGACGTGCTGCACGCTTCCGGTGCGGGCTCGGCGCGCGCCATCGCGGTGTGCGTCAACAACGCCCAGGACGCCGACCGCATCGTGGAACTGGTCACCCATCAGTTCCCGCAGGCCAAGCTGCTGGTGCGCTCGTTCGACCGCGAGCATTCGCTGCGGCTGATCCATGCCGGTGTGGACTACCAGATCCGCGAGACCTTTGAATCGGCGTTGCAGTTCGGCCAGGTCGCCCTGATGGAACTGGGCGCCGACCAGGACGATGCGCGCGAGATCGCCGAGCAGATCCGCGAGCGCGATGCCGAGCGCTTCGAGCTGGAAATGGCCGGCGGCAGCCTGCGCGCCGGGGCGCACATGGTGTTCGGTACGGCGCTGCCGGGCGTGCCCACGCCCACGCCGTTCACCGCGCCCAAGCGCAAGGCACGCACGCTCAATGCCGACGAAGTGCCGGAAGAGGAATGACGCGCCGGTGGGCGGGGCGGGCCTAATCGGGGACAATGGCGTCCCCGCCGCCCCCGCCTGCCGCCCTCGATGAGCTCACCGACCCCCGCACCTGCCGTTCCCGCCCGCATCCTGGATGGGCGCCGCATCGCTGAAGACCTGCTGGACAGCCTCAAGGTCCGGGTGGACGCCCGCCTGGCCGCCGGTGGCAGTCGCCCGGGCCTGGCCGTGGTGCTGGTGGGCGGTGACCCGGCCTCGACCGTGTACGTGCGCAACAAGCGCCGCGCCGCCGAGAAGGTGGGCATCGAGGCCTTCGACTACGACCTGCCGGCCGGCACCAACGAAGCGCAGCTGCTTGAGCTCATCGACCAGCTCAACAACGACCCCAAGATCCACGGCATCCTGGTGCAGCTGCCGCTGCCGGGCATTCCCGACGCCAGCCGGCTGATCCACCGCATCGACCCGCGCAAGGACGTGGACGGTTTCCACCCCGAGAACGTGGGCCATCTGGCCCTGCGCGAGTTCGGCCTTCGCCCCTGCACCCCGCGCGGCATCGTCACCCTGTTGGGCCACACCGACCAGCCGGTACGCGGCCGCAATGCCACCATCGTGGGGGTCAGCAACCATGTCGGCCGCCCGATGGGCCTGGAGCTGCTGATTGCCGGCTGCACCGTGACCAGCTGCCACAAGTTCACCCCGCGCGACGTGCTGGAGCGCAGCGTGCGCGACGCCGACATCCTGGTGGTCGCGGTGGGCCGCCCGGGCATCGTGCCGGGTGAATGGGTGAAGCCGGGCGCGGTCGTGATCGACGTGGGCATCAACCGCCTGGATGATGGCCGCCTGGTCGGCGACGTTGGCTTCGAGGCCGCGGCTCAGCGGGCCAGCTGGATCACCCCGGTGCCGGGCGGGGTAGGGCCGATGACCGTGGCCACGCTGATGCAGAACACCTTGGAAGCGGCCGAAGCCGCGGTCTGACCGCCTGTGCCGACCACGGTCGGCGCATCGCCCGGATGCCCATGCGGCGCGCGCGCCCGTGCCGACCAACGGTCGGCACCTACCGTGGCGGCAATCTCCGGGCGGTACGCGGCGGCAACCCCCGGTAGAGCCGACCGTTGGTCGGCTGCCGTTGGCGCGGTGCCTCATCGCTCCCGGGTAGAGCCGACCGTTGGTCGGCTGCCGTTGGCGCAGTGGCGCATCGCTCGAAGGGCAGCCGACCAACGGTCGGCTCTACCCGTCCGCTGGCGCGACACAGCGTCGCACCGGCCCCCTGCCCAAGCGGGCCGAATCAGGGTAAAATGTCGCGCTTCCCCACATCTCGGGTATGCCGATGCTGCGCATCCAGGCTGAAGCTCTCACCTACGACGACGTCTCGCTCGTCCCCGCACACTCCACGATCCTGCCCAAGGATGTCAGCCTGGAAACCCGGCTGACCCGCGACCTGCGGCTGAAGCTTCCGATCCTCTCCGCGGCCATGGATACGGTCACCGAAGCACGCCTGGCCATCGCCATGGCCCAGCTCGGTGGCATGGGCATCATCCACAAGAACCTGACCGTGGAGCAGCAGGCCGCCGAAGTGGCCCAGGTCAAAAAGTTCGAGGCCGGCGTCATCCGCGACCCGATCACGGTCGGCCCGGAAACCACCATCCGCGACGTGCTGGCCCTGACCCAGGCGCGCAACATCTCCGGCGTGCCGGTGGTGGACGGCGGCGGCCAGCTGGTCGGCATCGTCACCCACCGTGACATGCGCTTCGAGACCGAGCTGGACGATCCGGTCCGCCACATCATGACCAAGAAGGATCGCCTGATCACGGTCAAGGAAGGCGCCGCGTCGGAAGAAGTGCTGCAGCTGCTGCACCGGAACCGCATCGAAAAGATCCTGGTGGTCAACGATGATTTCGCCCTGCGTGGCCTGATCACCGTCAAGGACATCCAGAAGAACACCGACTACCCCAACGCCGCCAAGGACACCGCCACGCGCCTGCTGGTGGGTGCTGCAGTAGGCGTGGGTGGCGACACCGATCGCCGCGTCGAAGCGCTGGTCGCCGCCGGCGTGGACGTGCTGGTGGTGGACACCGCGCACGGCCATTCGCAGGGCGTGCTGGACCGGGTGCGCTGGGTCAAGAAGAACTTCCCGAACGTGCAGGTCGTCGGTGGCAACATCTGCACCGGCGAAGCCGCGCTGGCGCTGCTGGACTGCGGCGCGGACGCGGTCAAGGTCGGCATCGGCCCGGGCTCGATCTGCACCACCCGCGTGGTCGCCGGTGTCGGCGTGCCGCAGATCACCGCGATCGACCTGGTGGCCGAAGCGCTGCAGGACCGCATCCCGCTGATCGCCGACGGTGGCATCCGCTACTCCGGCGACATCGGCAAGGCGCTCGCCGCCGGTGCGTCCACCATCATGATCGGTGGCCTGCTGGCCGGTACCGAGGAATCGCCCGGCGAAACCGAGCTGTTCCAGGGCCGTTCCTACAAGAGCTACCGCGGCATGGGCTCGCTGGCCGCGATGGAGAAGGGGTCCAAGGACCGCTACTTCCAGGACGCCTCCAGCGCCGACAAGCTGGTGCCCGAAGGCATCGAAGGCCGCGTGCCGTATCGCGGCCCGGTGGGCGGCATCATCCACCAGCTGATGGGCGGCCTGCGCGCCACCATGGGTTACGTGGGCTGCGGCACCGTCGAAGACATGCGCAGCAAGCCGAAGTTCGTCAAGATCAGCGGCGCCGGCCAACGTGAGAGCCACGTCCACGACGTGCAGATCACCAAAGAGCCGCCGAACTACCGCGCCTGATGCGGCATGAGCAAAGAGGAACGAGGAAGCTGATTCCCGTTCCTCTTTCTCTATAGGCCGCCGGTTTTCGTATTCGTTTCCTGTTTTCTTTCCTGCATTGCCCAGGGCGCCATGACCAACATCCATAACGACAAGATCCTCATCCTCGATTTCGGTGCCCAGTACACCCAGCTGATCGCGCGCCGCATCCGCGAGCTCGGCGTGTACTGCGAAATCTGGGCGTGGGACCACAACCCGGCCGAGATCGCCGCCTTCGGCGCCAAGGGCATCATCCTGTCCGGTGGCCCGGAATCGACCACGCTGCCGGGCGCGCCTGCCGCGCCGCAGGAAGTGTTCGACAGCGGCCTGCCGATCTTCGGCATCTGCTACGGCATGCAGACCCTGGCCGCCCAGCTCGGTGGCGCCACCGAAGCAGCCGACCAGCGCGAATTCGGCCATGCCGAAGTCAACGTCGTGCACCCCGATGCGCTGTTCAAGGGTCTGAGCGACCACGGCGGCGAGCCGAAGTTGAATGTCTGGATGAGCCACGGCGACCACGTCTCCGTCGCCCCGCCGGGCTTCACCGTGACGGCCGTGACCGATCGCATCCCGGTGGCCGCGATGGCCAACGAAGAGAAGCGCTGGTACGGCGTGCAGTTCCACCCGGAAGTGACCCACACCCTGCAGGGCCAGGCGCTGCTGCGCCGCTTCGTGGTGGACGTGTGCGGCTGCCAGACCCTGTGGACCGCCGCCAACATCATCGACGACCAGATCGCCCGCGTGCGCGACGATGACGAAGTGATCCTGGGCCTGTCCGGCGGCGTCGATTCGTCCGTCGTGGCCGCGCTGCTGCACAAGGCGATCGGCGACAAGCTGACCTGCGTGTTCGTCGATACCGGCCTGCTGCGCTGGCAGGAAGGCGACCAGGTGATGGCGATGTTTGCCGAGCACATGGGCGTGAAGGTGATCCGCGTGAATGCCGCGGACCGCTATTTCAGCAAGCTGGAAGGCGTGAGCGACCCGGAAGCCAAGCGCAAGATCATCGGCAACCTGTTCGTGGACATCTTCGATGAAGAGTCCACCAAGCTGAAGAACGCCAAGTGGCTGGCGCAGGGCACCATCTACCCGGACGTGATCGAGTCGGCCGGAAGCAAGACCGGCAAGGCGCATGTGATCAAGAGCCACCACAACGTGGGCGGGCTGCCGGAGCACATGAAGCTGGGCCTGGTGGAACCGCTGCGCGAGCTGTTCAAGGACGAAGTGCGCCGCCTCGGCGTCGAACTCGGCCTGCCGCGCAGCATGGTCTACCGCCACCCGTTCCCGGGCCCGGGCCTGGGTGTGCGTATCTTGGGCGAAGTGAAGCGCGAGTACGCCGAACTGCTGGCCAAGGCCGATGCCATCTTCATCGACGAACTGCGCAAGGCGGATCTGTACGACAAGACCAGCCAGGCGTTTGCCGTGTTCCTGCCGGTGAAGTCTGTGGGCGTGGTGGGTGATGCGCGGGCTTATGAGTGGGTGATTGCGCTGCGTGCGGTGGAGACGATCGATTTCATGACGGCGCATTGGGCGCACCTGCCGTATGAGTTCCTGGGTACGGTGAGTAACCGGATCATCAATGAGTTGCGGGGGGTGTCGCGGGTGGTTTATGACATCTCGGGGAAGCCGCCGGCTACTATTGAGTGGGAATGAGTTGAAAGAACGAGGGCGCCGAGAGGCGCCCTTGTTGTATGCGGAGCTTGCTCGCGTCTTCCGGTATGGTCGGAAACTATGGACTGCCCTCAGGGGGGGGCTTTGGAGTGATCTGGCGCCGCGAACACATCCGGGGGCGCATGCGCCCGGAGCAGCCTGCAGCAACCAGCTTCGAGCGCCGGACATCCTCTAGGTTGGCGGGCAGCCGAGGCTCCGATTGCGGCTCCTTAGCGGAGTCAGCCCGCCCACCTCTGATAGACTCTCATCTACTTTAACGCATGCCAATTGTGCGCAATTGCCATGGTCGCGCCAGGGCACCGTTTATCGCTGGTTGGAGCGTAAGGGCGCTGCCAGCGCTCCGGGTGGAATCGCTGTGGAAATTCCAGTTATCCGAGTTGGATGAGTGGGGGCGTGCAGGCGGAACGGATGAAGAAGAATTAAACGATTCGAAAGGAAAGAAGCCATGACCGGTGCTCAGCAGCGCGCTGCCCTACAAAACCAAATCTGGAGGATTGCCAACGAAGTTCGCGGTGCGGTTGATGGTTGGGACTTCAAGCAATACGTTCTGGGCACCCTGTTCTATCGTTTCATCAGCGAGAACTTTGTCGACTACATCACCGGCGGCGATTCCAGCGTGGATTACGCTGGCATGGCTGATAATGACAAGAACATCACAGCAGCCAAAGACGATGCCATCAAGACCAAGGGCTATTTCATCTACCCCAGCCAGCTGTTCGTCAACGTAGCGGCCAACGCCGGCACCAACGGAAGTCTGAACACTGATCTGGCCAAGATTTTCTCGGCCATCGAAGCGTCTGCCAGTGGCTACCCGTCAGAGCAAGATATCAATGGTCTGTTTGCCGACTTTGATACCACCAGCAACCGGCTTGGTAACACTGTAAAGGAAAAGAACGCTCGCCTCGCTGCTGTCCTCAAGGGCGTTGCTGGTCTGGACTTGGGGAGCTTCGACGACAGCCATATTGATCTATTTGGCGATGCTTACGAGTTCCTGATTTCCAACTACGCCGCCAACGCCGGCAAATCAGGCGGCGAGTTCTTCACGCCGCAGCAGGTGTCCAAGCTCATCGCGCAGTTGGCGATGCACGGTCAGACCAGCATCAACAAGATCTATGACCCCGCCTGCGGGTCCGGCTCGCTTCTGTTGCAGGCAAAAAAGCAATTCGACGAGCACCTTATCGAAGACGGCTTCTTTGGGCAAGAAATCAACCACACCACGTACAACCTGGCGCGGATGAACATGTTCTTGCACAACGTCAACTATGACAAGTTCCACATCCACTTGGGCAACACTCTGATCGACCCTCACTTCGGTGACGACAGACCTTTCGACGCCATCGTCTCCAATCCGCCCTACTCGGTGAAGTGGATCGGCAGCGACGACCCAACGCTGATCAACGACGAACGCTTTGCCCCGGCAGGTGTGCTCGCGCCCAAGTCCAAGGCCGACTTTGCATTTGTGCTGCACGCGCTGAGCTATCTGTCAGCGAAAGGTCGCGCGGCCATTGTCTGCTTCCCCGGCATCTTCTATCGGGGTGGGACCGAGCGGAAGATTCGCCAGTACCTGGTGGAAAACAACAATGTCGAGAGCGTGATCTCACTAGCTCCCAATCTGTTCTACGGCACCACCATCGCCGTGAACATTCTGGTGTTGGCCAAGAACAAGAAACACACCGCTATCCAGTTCATCGACGCCAGCGGGCTGTTCAAGAAGGGTACCAACAACAACGTGCTGCTGGACAATCACGTCGAAGAGATCATGGCGATGTTCGACAGCAAAGCCAATGTCGATTACTTCGCCAAGACTGTGCCGTTGGAGAGGGTGGTCGGTAACGACTACAACTTGTCGGTTAGCAGCTATGTAGAAGCCAAGGACAACCGCGAGGTCGTGGACATTGCCCAACTCAATGCCGCGCTGAAAACGACGGTTGATCGAATTGACCAGCTGCGTAAAGACATTGATGCCATCGTGGCCGAGATTGAAGGTGGGGAGCTCGGCGCATGAGGGGGGGCGATTTCCTGAAGAGGCTGCTGGACGGGGTTGCGGTGGAGTGGGTGGCGCTAGGGGACGTCGCCAAGTACTCTGACGTGCGTATCGATTGCGCTGGGATCGATGAAAGAAACTATGTAGGAGTCGATAATCTCCTTCAGAATAGGGCAGGAAAAACCAAGTCAACTTATGTCCCTGATGGAGGTCGGCTTATTGAATACCGATCAGGCGATATATTGATCGGGAACATTCGACCCTATCTAAGAAAGATTTGGCTAGCCAATCAGTCTGGCGGGACAAATGGCGATGTGCTCGTAGTCCGGCCCTTCCATGAGGCATTGAGCTCTGGCTACTTGCACCAATTGTTGAGCGATGAGAACTTCTTTGACTACAACATGCAGCACGCGAAAGGGGCAAAGATGCCTCGCGGCGACAAAGTAAGGATACTCGAATACAAAATCCCCATCCCCTGTCCTGGCAATCCCAAAAAATCGCTTGAAATCCAGTCCGCAATCGTCCGCATTTTGGGGGGCTTTGCCGAGCTGGCCGCCGAACTGACTGCAGAGGTGACTGCAGAGCTGGCCACCCGCAAGAAGAAGTACCGCTACTATCGGGATCTGTTGTTGAGTTTTGAAGAGGGGGAGGTGGAGTGGAAAGCGCTAGGGGAGATTGGCGAATTTTTTCGCGGGAAGCGGTTCACTAAGGCAGACTTTGTTGAGAATGGAATCCCCGCCATTCACTACGGAGAGATATACACCCGCTATGGAGTCTTTGCACGTCAGACTTTTTCCAAGGTTCGCAGCGACCTGAACACCTCGCTGCGCTATGCTGAACCGGGGGACGTTGTAATCACTGACGTTGGTGAAACCGTGGAAGATGTTGGCAAGGCTGTCGCTTGGCTTGCAGAGGAGAAGGTTGCCATTCATGACCACTGCTACGCTTTTCGACATGCGATGAACCCCAAATTTGTTTCGTACTGCATGCAAACGTCATCATTTATCGCTGACAAGGCAAAGTACGTTGCAAGAACAAAAGTAAATACATTGCTGATCGCTGGATTCTCCAAGATTCTAATTCCTGTCCCTTTCCCGGATGATCGAGAAAAGTCGCTCGCGGAGCAGGCGCGCATTGTTTCAATTCTTGATAGGTTCGACGCTCTGACCAACTCCCTCGCCCAATGCTTGCCGCGAGAGATCGAGCTGCGCCAGAAGCAACACGAGTATTACCGCGACCTGCTGTTGAGCTTCCCTAAGTCGGAAGGAGTAGATTTATAACATGGGTAAGACGCTCGGGGAGGTCGCTCAGCAACTGCAAGTCGCTAATAAGAAGGTGCAGTTAATCTATGCCTTCAACGGAACAGGCAAGACGCGGCTGTCGCGGGCGTTCAATCAGTTGATTTCTGCGAGAGGGGAAGGCGACGAAGCAATGCCGTCGGCGTTGGCCGACAAGAAGGTGCTTTACTACAGCGCCTTTACGGAAGACCTGTTCTACTGGGACAACGACTTGGAGCGCGATGCCGAGCCAAAGCTCAAGATCCAGCCCAATGTGTTCACCAAATGGGTGCTGGAGGAGCAAGGTCAGGACCAAAGTATCATTACCACCTTTCAGCGCTACGCCAGTGACAAGTTAACGCCCCATTTTGATACGGATTTTTCATCGGTCAGCTTTTCGTTCGAGCGCGGGAACGAGGCGCATGAGCCGCACATAAAAATATCGAAGGGTGAAGAAAGTAACTTTATCTGGAGCTTTTTCAATGCCTTGCTGGAACAGGTCATTGCCGAGCTGAACATCCCGGAAGTGGCCGATCGCTCCACCGATGTTTTTAACAATATGGGCTACGTCTTTGTGGATGATCCAGTGAGCTCACTGGATGAGAACCATTTGATCGAGCTGGCTGTAAATTTGGCCGGGCTGATCAAGTCCAGCGAGTCCGGCCTTAAGTTCGTCATCACGACGCACAACCCGTTGTTCTACAACGTGCTGTTCAATGAGCTCAAGACCAAGACCTGCTACATGTTGGAACGTTTCGAAGACGGCAGCTACGCCTTGATGGAAAAGCAGGGCGATTCCAATAAGAGCTTCTCGTATCACCTGCACCTGCTGCAGACAATCGAGCAGGCCATTGCTGATCGCAGGGTAGAGCGCTTTCATTTTACCCTGCTGCGCAATCTCTACGAGAAGACGGCCGGCTTCTTGGGCTATCCAAAGTGGTCTGAGCTTCTGCCAGACGACAAGCAGCTGTATTACGGCCGCATCATCAATTTCACCAGCCACAGCACGCTGTCCAACGAGGCCGTTGCACAGCCATCGCCAGCCGAGAGTGCAACGGTCAAGCTGTTGCTGGACCACCTGAAAAACAGTCATGCCTTTTGGCAGCCACAGAGCGCCTGACCAATGAACGACTACAAGGCGATTGCCGAGTCCAAGACCTTCATCGTCCTCGACCAGTTCACCCGTGAGTGGAAGGTCGCCGAGAGCTACCAAAGCGAGGGCGACCTGGAGCGGGAGTTGATCCAGGATCTGGTCAATCAGGGCTATGAGTTCTCCTCGTCCATCAAGACCCCAGCCGACCTGCGGTCCAACGTGCGCGTGCAGCTGCAGGCGCTCAACGCGGTTCAGTTCGCCGAAGGTGAGTGGCTGCGGTTCGTCGAGTCCTGGCTGGACAAGCCCAGCGATGGCATCGTCGAGAAGACCCGCAAGATTCACGATGACTACGTTCATGACTTTGTCTTTGACGACGGGCGCATTCAGAACATCTATTTGCTGGATAAGAAGAACATCGCCCGTAACAAGGTGCAGGTGATCAAGCAGTTCGAGCAGACGGGCGCGCACGCCAACCGCTATGACGTGACCATTCTGGTCAATGGCCTGCCTATGGTGCAGGTGGAGCTCAAGAAGCGCGGCGTGGCGATTCGGGAGGCCTTCAACCAGGTGCACCGATACAGCAAGGAGAGCTTCAACAGCGAGCAGTCGCTGTTCAAGTACCTGCAACTGTTTGTGATCTCCAACGGCACGGACAGCCGCTACTTCGCCAACACCACGCAGCGCAACAAGAACAGCTTCGACTTCACCATGAACTGGGCGAAGGCGGACAACACGCTGATCAAGGACTTGAAGGACTTCACAGCGACGTTCTTCCAGAAGCACACGTTGCTCAATGTGCTGCTGCGTTACTCGGTATTCGACGCTAGTAATACGCTATTGGTGATGCGGCCCTATCAGATCGCGGCCACAGAACGCATCCTGTGGAAGATCAACAGCAGCCATCAGGGCAAGAACTGGGGCAGCACGGAGAGCGGTGGCTTCATCTGGCACACCACGGGCTCGGGCAAGACGCTGACCAGCTTCAAGGCGGCACGCCTGGCCACGGAGCTGGACTTCATCGACAAGGTGTTCTTCGTGGTGGATCGCAAGGATCTGGACTACCAGACCATGAAGGAGTACCAGCGTTTCTCGCCGGACAGCGTGAACGGCTCGGACAGCACGGCTGGCCTGAAGCGCAACCTGGAGAAGGACGACAACAAGATCGTCGTCACCACCATCCAGAAGCTCAACAATCTGATGAAGAGCGAGGCTGACTTGCCCATCTACGGTAAGAAAGTGATTTTCATATTTGATGAGTGCCACCGCAGCCAGTTTGGTGAAGCCCAGAAGAATCTAAAGAAGAAGTTCAAGAAGTTCTGCCAATTCGGCTTCACCGGCACGCCCATCTTCCCGGAAAACGCCTGGGGCGCCGAGACCACGGCCAATGTGTTCGGTCGTGAGCTGCACTCGTACGTGATCACCGATGCCATCCGCGACGAGAAAGTGCTGAAATTTAAGGTGGATTACAACGATGTACGGCCGCAGTTCAAGGCCATCGAGACCGAGAAGGACGAAAAGAAGCTGAGTGCGGCCGAGAACAGGCAGGCCCTACTGCATCCGGACCGCATCCGCGAGATCACCCAGTACATCCTGACCCACTTCCGGCAGAAAACCCACCGCCTGCATGCCGGCAACAAGGGCTTCAACGCCATGTTTGCGGTCAGTAGCGTGGATGCCGCCAAGCTTTACTACGAATGCTTCAGGCAGTTGCAGAAGGCCAGCGACAAGCCGCTGAGGGTGGCGACCATCTTCTCGTTCGCGGCCAACGAGGAGCAGGACGCGATTGGCGACATCCAGGACGAGAGCTTTGACGTGTCGGCCCTGAACAGCAGTGCCAAGGAGTTCTTGAGCGCAGCTATCGCCGACTACAACACGTTGTTCAAGACCAACTTCAGCGTGGACAGCAACGGCTTCCAGAATTACTACCGCGACCTCGCGAAGCAGGTGAAGGCCAAAGAGATCGACCTGCTCATTGTGGTGGGCATGTTCCTGACCGGATTTGACGCCCCCACGCTCAACACGCTTTTTGTCGACAAGAACCTTCGCTTCCACGGGTTGATGCAGGCCTACTCGCGCACCAATCGGATCTTCGACGCCACCAAGACCTTCGGCAACATCATCACTTTCCGCGACTTGGAGCAGGCGACCATCGACGCCATCACCCTGTTCGGTGACAAGAACACCAAGAACGTGGTGCTGGAGAAGAGCTACACCGAGTACATGCAGGGCTTCACCGACGCGGCCACCGGTGAGGCGCGGCGCGGCTTCAAGGATGTGTTGCAGGAACTTGAGGCACGCTTTTCAGACCCCGCAGCGATCGAACGAGAGGCAGACAAGAAGGCCTTCGTCAAATTGTTTGGCGAGTACCTACGCGTTGAGAACATCCTGCAGAACTACGACGAGTTCGCCAGCCTGAAAGAGCTTCAGAGCGTCGACCTGACGGATGCCGCTGCGGTGGGGTCCTTCAAGGCCAAGCACTACCTGAGCGATGACGATCTGACTGCTCTGCAAGCCATCACACTCCCCGCGGAGCGGAAGATCCAGGACTACCGCTCAATCTACAACGACGTGCGCGACTGGCTGCGGCGGGAGAAGGCCGGGGCCGAAAAGGAACAGTCGACCATAGACTGGGATGATGTAGTTTTTGAGATTGATCTCCTGAAGTCGCAGGAGATCAACCTTGACTACATCCTGGAACTGATCTTCGAGCACAACAAGAAGATCAAAAGCAAGGCGGCGTTGGTCGAAGAAATGCGGCGCGTGATACGTGCAAGCCTTGGGCAGCGCGCAAAAGAGGACTTGGTTGTTGACTTCATCAATCAGACCGACCTGGACAAGATTGGCGACAAGGCGAGCGTGATTGAGGCCTTCTACACTTTTGCCCAGGTGGAACAGCGGCGTGAAGCGCACGAGTTGATCGTTGCCGAGAACCTCAACGCTGATGCAGCCATGCGCTACATAACTACCTCGCTCAGGCGCGAGTTCGCCAGTGAAAACGGCACGGAACTCAACGCCGTGCTGCCCAAGATGAGCCCGTTGAACCCGCAGTACCTGACCAAGAAGCAGAGCGTATTCCAGCAAATTGCTACGTTTGTCGATAAGTTTAAGGGCGTAGGTGGACACGTCTGACGAGCGGTGAGTGTGGTGGGGGCCATGAAACTTGTGGGGTGTTTTGTTGGTTGGTGCCGTTGATCAACGCCTTACGTCAGTTGTTGGGCTGACCCTCAAATCTTGCCTGGGTTAGAGGCGAATCCTAGGGCCATTGTCTGGAAGAGGCTATAGTTGCTGAAAGTAAACGGTAAGGGGCAAGTTTGATCATTCCAACTTACGATAAGTTCATCGATCCCGTTTTGCGCTTCCTCAAGGGAAATCCTGGAGGCGTTGCCGCTGCCGCGGCATATGATGCAGCGGCTAATGTCCTCGGGCTAACGGAAGAGCAGAAGCTCTTGGTGTTGGATAGCGGTGCGCAGATCTATAAGAATCGGGCGGCATGGGCACATGATCGGCTGAAGCGAGCTGGCCTTTCGTCCAGCCCGAGGCGCGGGGTCTGGCAGTTGACGGATGCCGGGAGAAGTTACGTTCGCGACCATCAGTTTCCGCTGGAGGATGAGGAGGTTGGGAGAATCGCAAATGGCTATCTCGCGGTTAAGCTTCGATCCTCAATAGATGCTGCGGTGCTAGATGGCTCTGACTCCAATGAGCTAGCCCGTGGGTCGTCCGTTTTGAGCCCCGATGATCGACTTGATGGTGCGCTTGCTGAATTGAAGTCGGCGACAGCGGCAGAGCTTCTGGATTGCCTGTTGCGTGTTTCTCCCGGGCGGTTTGAAATCATCGTCCTTGATATCCTGCATCGATTGGGATACGGCGCGAGCCGCTCTGACTTGCTACGAGTCGGCGGAGCTGGAGATGGTGGGATCGACGGCGTGATCTCGCTGGATAAGCTCGGGTTGGACAAGGTCTATGTGCAAGCGAAGCGCTGGAAGAGCACGGTTGGTAGGCCAGAGCTCCAGGCCTTCTATGGGGCGCTTGCGGGACAGAAGGCCAAGCGCGGAGTTTTCATAACTACGTCTGGCTTCACGCCTCAGGCTGTTGACTTTGTTGGCTCTGTTGAGGGCATCGTGATCGTCGATGGAGATCGATTGGTTGGTCTCATGATCGACAATGAAGTTGGCGTCAGCTCCCGTATTCTTCGCGTTCCGTCCGTTGATAGCGATTATTTCGATGAAGATGGTTGAGTTGTATGCAGGCACGTTCTATAGGAAGTGGGTTTAAGATTCCCTAGTGCTGGTGTCATGCACTGTGAGCGTGTGCCGCATCACTCCGGCCTAATCTCCTGACAAGCCCACTCGACCAAACCCCGGCAAGCCAGAAACAGCCCATCAACCACCCCCTCATCCAAAATGCCGTTCCGGGTCCGCGGCCACCCGACAGCGGTCCGCCGCGTGCAGCAGCTCCAGCACAGTCAGTGCTCCCACCATCGCGCGCTCGCTCCTCGCCAGGCTCACGCGGCGGCCGGGTGACACGTCGTTCTCCGGCCAGGGCAGCCCATCGGCCCCCTCGCATCCGCGCATGCGCTTGAGAATGCCCAAGAAGGTGCTCAGGTCCGGCAGTTGGGTGTCGTCGTTGATGGGTTCAACAACGGTGTACGAAGAAGGTGTCGGATTCGCTCATGGCGTCGGTTTCCTTGGCTGTGCTTAACAGCGCCAACGCGTAGGCGGGGTGGCGGACGATGCGTGGCTGCAAACCGGGGATGATTTAGCGTCATAGGACCGGCGGACCCAAAGGCCCCCACGCACCGCCCGCCATAAAGGCCGACGGATTGCCCGCCGGCACCGGTTAAGGACGGTGCCGACGGGCAAGCGTAAACAACAGACGCATACATCGATTCGGGTTTGCAGACCCGGCCACCCGTTGTCGGTGGCGCGCCATGGTGTTTACGCCGTCGCTTCGAGTGCAAATTGAAATTCGCGAAGAAATCGCGGGATTCGAGAGCGAAGAACTATTGTTGCACGCGGCATTCGTGCAGCACGCGACGCCACGAGATGCATTCGCGTAGCCGCTATGTTGATTGCGAATCAAAGTGCCGCATTCGCCCATGCCACTAGCGAATAGCGCGACGGCGTTCTTTGCAACAGTTCTTAGTCCACAGCGAATGGCAACGCTGCTCGATCAGCCGCCCAGCCCAAAATTCGGTTCAAACCCGACATCGCCAGGGAACATCAGAAACCTCAACCAACGCCGTCCGCGACCACCGCCGCATTCCCCACCAGCAACTCAATCATCGCCCGCGCCGCTGCCGACTGCCGCCGATGCGGCGCATAGATCACCGAGAACGGCCGCGATCTCCCCCGCAGCTCCGGCAACACCTCCACTAGTTCCCCACGCAGCAACCGCTCACGCACGATGAACTCATAGCTCTGGCAGATACCGATCCCCTGTTCGGCCAGCGACACCACGCCCAGCACATCGTCGGAGGTCTCGATGGAAGAACGCGGCAGCCAGTCCACGTCTCGCCCGCCGTTGCGGAACACCCACGGTGCCAACCGTCCGGTGCGCGGCATCACGAAGGGCAGGCACAGGTGCTGCTGCAGATCGTCCAGCGTCTGCGGCGTGCCGCGGCGCTGCAAGTAGTCCGGCGCGGCCACCAGCAGCAGCGGGGCGTCTTCCAGCTTGCGCGCCACCAGTCCGCTATCCGGCAGCTGGCCCAGGCGGATGGCCAGGTCGAAACCTTCGGCCACCAGGTCCACGTTGCGGTTCGTAATGTTCAGCTCCACCTGCACCTGCGGGTACTGCTGCGCAAAGCGCGCCAGCACGGGCGGCAGGCGGTAGTGGCCATAGGTGGTCGGCACGCTCAGGCGCACGCGGCCCGCCAGCGCGCCGTCCTGGCCCTGCACCTCGCGCTCGGCGTCGTCCAGCAGGCCGAAGGCGGTGCGCACCTGTTCCAGATAGAGCCGCCCGGCGTCGGTCAGGCCCACGCGGCGGGTGGTCCGCTGCAGCAGCTGCCGGCCCAGCCGCGCTTCCAGACGGGTGACCGCGCGGCTCAGCACCGAGGGCGTGGTGGACAGGGCCACCGCGCCGGCGGTGAAAGAGCCGTGCTCTACCACCGCCAGGAACACCTCCACATCGCCCACGTAGTCGAACTTGCGGCTCATTTGGCTCTCCGGGGAACAGATGTTTTGCGGTGGGGCCAATTTATCGCCGCTGGGGCGATGAATAAAGTGGCGGCCATTCCCCAATAGGAGCCTCCCCATGAACCTGATGACCCGGCTGGCCGCAGCGCTGGCCCTGACCTTGGCCTCTACCGGCGCCCATGCCGCCAACGTGCTGGTGGTGCTGTCCGATGAAGACCACCTGGATCTGAAGGACGGCAAGGTGCTGTCCACCGGCTTCTATCTCAACGAACTGATGCAGCCGGTCAAACTGCTGTTGGATGCGGGCCACGAAGTGACCTTCGCCACGCCGCAGGGGCGGGCGCCTACGGTGGATGCGTCCTCGGTGACGCCGGCGTACTTCGGCAACGATGCCGCGCAGCTGAAGGCGCACAGGGACCTGCTGGAAAAACTGGCCTTGACCTCGCCGACAGCGTCACCGGTGGTCAGCCTGGCGCGTATCGAGCAGCAGGGCTACGCGCACTTCGATGCGGTCTACATCCCCGGTGGTCACGCGCCGATGCAGGACCTGCTGAAGAGCCCGGCGCTGGGCCGGCTGCTGGCCGACTTCCACCAGCGCAACAAGACCACCGCGCTGGTCTGCCACGGGCCGATCGCGCTGCTGTCCACGCTGCCCGATGCCCAGGGCTTCGTAGCGACGCTGGAAGCCGGTGCCATACCGAGCACGCCGAAGTGGATCTACAGCGGTTACCAGATGACCGTCATCAGCAACCAGGAAGAAGAGCAGGCCAAGCCGCAGCTGGGCGGCGGCGAAATGAAGTTTTATCCGCAGACAGCGCTGCAGCGGGCGGGTTCAAGGTTCAGCAGCAACTCCACGCCATGGACCGCCCATGTGGTGGCGGACCGCGAGCTGATTACCGGGCAGAACCCGGCTTCGGCGTTGGAGGTGGGGCAGCGGTTGGTTGAGCGGTTGAAATAAGCCGGTTCGTTCTGAGCGCGAGGATTCCGCGCGAACTGCGCGGGATCTCCGCCAGTTGGTGAGGCGCGTTATCCCGGAGGCCTTCATTGCCGACGGGGGCAAGAGACCAGGGTGGGGCATGCGCTGATGGGCTTGCCGGACGCTACACTGACCGCCTACGCCCGATGGAATCTCGCCCATGTTCACTGGAAAAGTCGCGGTGGTTACTGGCTCCACCAGCGGTATCGGTCTTGGCATTGCGACTGCGCTCGCGCGGCAAGGGGCCGATATCGTGCTGAATGGATTTGGCGAAGCGGCGGAGATCGAGAGAATCCGTTCAAGCCTAGAGGCCGAGTTTGGCGTAAGGGTGGCGCATGATGGCGCCGACCTTTCACGTGGTGAGGCGGTGCGGGAAATGATTGCCCATGCCGTCGAGAAGATGGGGCGCATCGACATCCTGGTGAACAACGCGGGCATCCAGCACACCGCGTCGATCGAGGAATTTCCTGTCAAGAAGTGGGATGCGATCCTCGCGCTGAATCTATCGGCGGTGTTCCATGCAACGGCGGCTGCCTTGCCCTACATGAAGCAGCAAGGATCCGGCCGCGTGGTCAACATCGCGTCGGTGCATGGACTGGTTGCGTCGGTGAACAAGTCTGCTTATGTGGCGGCGAAACATGGCGTGGTGGGATTCACCAAAGTGACGGCACTGGAGAACGCGGGCACGGGCATCACGGCCAATGCCATCTGCCCCGGTTGGGTGCGAACGTCGCTGGTCGAGCAGCAGATCACCGCGTTGGCGGAACGGGAGGGAACGGACAAGGAGTCCGCCGCGCGCGCACTGCTGGCCGAAAAACAGCCCTCGCTGCAGTTTGTGACGCCCGAGCAGCTCGGGGAAATGGTGGTCTTCCTGGCCTCGGACGCCGCTGCTCAGATTACCGGCACGGCACTTCCGATGGATGGTGGCTGGACAGCCCGCTAACTGGCCGGCCGCAGCATCGGCAGTGCCACCAGTTTGCTACGCGTACGCTGTAATCCACGCACCAGGCGCAGCATCATGCCCATGCAGGTGGCCGAACCGGCCTGGGTGACGATGCCGCCTTATCGAATTCCGCCGTCAGGCGCTACAGTTCGCAGTTCCACCCGTACCCGCAAGGAAGCACGATGTCAGAGCTGGATTACCGCGCCTTCTACCGCCTGTTGGCTGCTGAAGTGCGCGCCTCGACGGACGTCGGCCAGTCCATGCAGACGCTGTTGGCCTGGGGCGACCAGCGCATCCCGCACCCGTCTTGGGCGGCACTGAAGGAACTCGATTGTTCGGTTGAGAGTGCCGGCCTGGGCAAGCGGCTCACCCGCGTGCTGCGGCGGGCACCGTGCCCCTTCCCGGTGCGCGCGATCTATTTCGGGCTTGGCGAACGTGCCACCCGCGACGGGGTGGAATTCGCGGACCTGTATTTCGGTCTGTTGAGTCACTACGAACCGGAGGACAAGGCCTGCGAGTGGTTGTGGCGCAACCCCAGCCACTATCCCGACAAGGCCTACCTCGGCTCGGCGACATTGAAAGCGGCCGGCGTGATCTGCAACGAGGACGAGGTTACCGGACTGGGCACGCCCGGCCACATAGTGTTTGCGTTGTCGTTCGCAACGTTGCTGCTCCGCGCTTCGCTGGATGGAAGCATCCATCAGCTGCTGGGTGCGGTGGAGCCGGTGGGCGTGGTCGTGGGCTTCGATTCGGGCGACCTGTTCCGGCTCGGGGAGCTCCACAGCGATGGGTTCCGCCCCACAAAGGGCGCAATGACGTAGGGAGCGCGGGAGTGCGAGATGCACAACCCCGCATCGCCGGCATCCGCGCGACGTGCACGTAAACTGAGCTCGAGGACAGGCTGTATCAAACGGCCGCATATGGCACGGAGGCGGACATGAGTATCGTTGAACTGCAGCACCCCAAGGCCACCCATGTCGTCGGACATGCCCGCGCGGAAGGCGCAGGCACTCACTTTGCTCGCCGGTTTTCGATGGCGAGGTTCCTGCGCACACTTGTGGTTGCCGTGCTGGGACTGGCGTCGGCGGGCTGTGCCGCCGAGGTGGATGTGCCGGCGACAGCTACGCGGCTGGTACCCGAGGGGCGTGTGGTGTGCCCCAACTTCCAACTTGACATCCCGAAGGGATGGACACTCGAGCCTACCGGTCCCAACCAATGGCGGATGGTGGCTCCGCAGGCATCCAGCTATGAAGGGTGGGTGGTCTGCACCGATGGCAACATCGATTCGTTCCAGGCCAGGAAGATGGAGACAGACAGTGCCAGTCAACTTGGCTGGCTGGAAAAGCTCTCCGCCCCGAAAACCCGCAACGTGACGGATCGGATGCTGCAGAGCGGCCCCGAGAAGAGCCGTGATTCGGTGTTGATCGGCTGCAGGCAGTATGAGTTGGACGAGCAACGATTTGAGAGTTGCATCTGGGGCGATCCGTACCCGCGTGGGGAACAGCGCGCCGACGGATACATCGGCATGCGTTGGGTCAGCTCGGATCGCGTGGCAGATGCGCAACTGCGCGAACTGGCCGCAAGCGTGATGCGCTCCTTTATCGTCACGCCGATGCCCGAGCGCGAGTATGAGCGGCGTCGTTAGCGGCAGATGCTCCTTCTCGATGTCGGCGGGCGAGCGAGGGCAATGCGTTGAAGGCACAAGGGCGTCGAGAGGCGCCCTTGTCGTATGCGACCGCGTTGCCGCGTGGGCGGCCATGCCAATGGGGCACCTCCCGCGCAGCGCGGCACCCTGTGGTCAGCGGACGCCTCGATGCATGTCCGGGGCACCACTTGACTGTTAGTCTACCTACTAGTAGGGTGAGTCCATGAAAGACGCACTCTCCCCCAAAGCCGCCGAAATCGTCAGCCACACCCGCACCCTGCTGGAGACGGGCGGCTACAACGGCTTCAGCTACGCCGACATCGCCGTGCGGGTGAACATCAGCAAGGCCAGCATCCACCACCATTTCCCTAGCAAGGCCGAGCTGGTGCAGGTGGTGGTGGCGCTGTATCGCGCCGAGGCGCGTGAGGGCCTGGCCGTGCTGGACCGCCAGTTGGACGACCCGCTGAAGGAGCTCAATGCGTATGTGGATTATTGGTCCACCTGCATCCGCGGCGGCACCTCCTCGTTCTGCATCTGCGCCATGCTTGCCGCCGAGCTGCCGCTGCTGCCGGCGCAGATCGTGGGGGAGGTGCGGGGGCACTTCGATGACCTCACCTCCTGGCTGACCGCCGTGCTGCAGAAGGGGGCCGCCACTGGCCAGCTTCACCTGCAGGGGCCGGCCGCCGACGAGGCCCGGGCCTTCATGGCCTCGGTGCATGGGGCGATGCTGGCCGCGCGTGGCTTCGGCGATCCGCATACCTTCCATACCTTGGGCCAGCTTTCGATAGCCCGGCTGGTCAAGACAGCCTGATTTTTTGCGGGGAACGACGCATGCCGTGTTGTTCCCTTTTATTTGCCTCATTGGCCTACCTACTAGTCGGTCTGCGTTTCCTCCGAATTTCCCGATCACCCGGCAGCAACCATCGCCACCTACCTCCTGAGGCTTTCCATGAGTCATCCACTTTCGCTCCTCGGCGTCCTCCATACGGCGCTCAGCTTGGTTCCCCTGGTGGCCGGCATCTACGGCTTCATCCGGCATCGCGCCATCGACCCGGCCACGCGCTCGGGCAAGGTGTATCTGCTGGGACTGGTGCTGTCGGTGGTCACCTCGTTCACCGTCTCCAGCACGGGCGGCCTCAATCCGGGGCACGCCTTCGGCGTCGTCATCCTGCTGATCGCCTTCGGTGGGGTGCTGGTACCCCGGCTGGGGTTCCTGGGCCGGCTCAGGCCCTACCTGGCCACCTTTGCGCTGTCCTTCACGTTTCTGCTATCGCTGGTGCCGGGCACCAATGAAACCCTGACCCGCCTGCCTCCCGCACACCCACTGGCGCAGGCACCGTTGGCGCCGGTGGTGCAGGGCACGCTGCTGGTGTGGCTGGTGCTGTTCGTGATCGGCTTCGCGCTGCAGTGCTGGCATATCCGTGCGCAGTCGCGCGGCGCAGACCGACTGCAGCATGCCGGATGAGGCAATCGCCGGTCAGCAGCCCGGCCCGCGCGCCGTTGCGGCTTCCCGGTGCCGGTCGCGATAGGTCGCCGGGCTGAGCGCGGTCTGCCCGCGGAAATGGCGCCGGAACGATTCCTGCGAACCAAACCCGGCCTGTTCGGCCACCCAATGCAGCGGGCGGTCGGTGGTTTCCAGTAGCTCGCGCGCGTAGGCCACGCGTTCGCGGATCAGCCAGTCGATCGGTGACAACCCGGTCGCGTCGAGGAACTGCCGCTGCAGTGTGCGCTGACTGAGGGCGGCCTGTTCGGACAGGCTCTTGAGCGAGTGTTCCTCGCGCAGGTTGCGGCGCAGCCATTCCATCAGCCGGGCAAGCCGTGTGGGTTCACCCACCGGTATCGAGCGCACCACGCGCTGGCTGCGTTCGGCGTCCCGCCACGGTGCCAGCACCAGCCGTTCGGCCACCAGGTTGGCCACGCGCGCGCCGTAATCCTTGCGCACCAGGTGCAGCATCATGTCCATGCCGGTGGCCGAACCGGCCGAGGTAATGATGCTGCGACGTACAGCGCGTTCTCGCGCACCCGCACGTTGGGAAATTCGCGGGCGAGGGTGTCGGTGAGCCGCCAGTGGGTGGTGGCGCTACGGCCGTCGAGCAGGCCGGCCCACGCCAACACGAAGGCACCCGAACAGATCGAGGTGATGCGCGCGCCGCGCTGGTGGGCGCGGATGAGCGCATCCAGCAATACCTGCGGCGGCCGCTCGGCAGGATCACGCCAGCCGGGCACCACGATGGTGTCGGCGTGCTCCAGCGCCTCCAGCCCGTAAGGCAGGTGCACGTGGGTGCCGCCGAGCATGCGCAGGGGTCCCGGTTCGGCGGCGCACACCTGGGTGGTGTACCAGGCCACCTCCAGCTCGGGGCGGATGGGCGCGAACAGGCCGACGGCGCAGCCGAACTCGAACAGGCCCTGGCCGTGGCAGGCCGCGATGGCAACGGTGGGCGGGGTGTGCGGGTCATGGGGGGAGGGCATCGTTTGATGCTAGCGGGGTGGGCGCTGCCACGCAGGGCGGGGCGCTAATGACGTCATGACATCGGGATATATGGCCGCCCATGTCGCGCAGCGACGCGCGGTGATGGGGGCATCCACGCAGGGCGTGCACGTGGCGTCGGCGTCTAACGACATGCCGAACGGGCATGTGCGTGGCGCGATGTTGCGGGTGGGTGGCGCGTGAACGGCTGTTGCGCGCTGCGTGCAGGCCCTTGAATGGAGGCCTGTTTCCGATCAGGCCCTGAGATGTCCTTGCCCTCTCTGTCGCGATGTTGCCGGTGCGCCGCGCCCAACTCCAGCTGATGCCCTGCGACGCACCGTCGCGGACCTGACCGTCCTCCTTCCTTCAAGAGTCCCCATGCCTCCTGCCTTCCGCTCCCTGCCTGCGGCACGCGTGCCGACGCTGACCTCCCTGTCTGTTCTGATCGCGCTTGCACTGGGTGCAGGCGCTGCCCACGCGGCGGGGCCGGAGGCACCGCCCGAGACGGTGGTGGGCTCCGGTACCGCCGCCGCGTCCACGTTGGATGCGGTGGTGGTCACCGGCTCGCGCACCAGCAACCGCACGGTCAAGAACAGCTCCACGCCCATCGATGTGATTTCCGCCGAGGACCTGGCGTCCACCGGGCAGGCCAACCTGCTGGAAGCGCTGCAGCGCAGCCTGCCGTCGCTGAGCCAGATCGGTGGCTACCAGAGCGACCAGGAAAGCCTTATCCGTGGCTACCAGCTGCGCAACCTGTCGCCGGGGTACACGCTGGTGCTGGTCAACGGCAAACGCCGCAACGCCAGCGCCTATGTCAGTGGGGCCAACGGGGGCGGTTACCCGGGCCATGCCTGGACCGACCTCGCGTTGATTCCGGTAGCGGCCATCGACCATATCGAAGTGCTGCGCGATGGTGCGTCCGCGCTGTATGGCTCCGACGCGATCACCGGGGTGATCAACGTGATCCTGAAGTCGAACGCGCACGGCGGCGATGTGTCGGTTGAGAGCGGGCAGAGCATCGATGGTGATGGCACCCGCACCAGCGTGCGCGCCAACATCGGGTTGCCGTGGGGGCAGGACGGGTTCGTCAGCCTGTCCGGCGAGAACACCCGCCAGCACCATGCGATCCGCACGCGGCGCTACATCGATGCCTACCTGAGCTACCCGGCGGTGGACGCCAGCGGCAACCCGGTGGCGCTGCGCCCGAACAACCGCCTGCCTGTCGGCGCCACGCCTAACCCGGCCGAGGCATCGCGCGATCCGGAAGCCAACACGATCCTCAGTTCGCCGTCCTATGCGCTCACCGCGCTGGCGGTGAATGCCGGTCATGGGCTGGGCGAGAACGCGCAGTTCTACGCCACGGCGACGGCCAGCGACCGCACCGCGCAGGCCATCCAGAACTTCCGCCTGCCGGCGACGATCTTCGGCACCTACAAGGCGCCGAGCGTGCTGAACGTGTGGCCCGATGGCTTCCTGCCGGTACTGGAAACCAAGGAGAAGCAGTACACCGGCACCGCCGGGGTCAAGGGTCACTGGGGTGGCTGGGACATCGACGGCAGCCTCACCGGCAACCGCAACACGGTGCGCACCTATACCCGCCACTCGGCCAACTTCTCGCTGGCCTATCCCGGTGCGCCAACGGATTTCTATGACGGCAAGCTGGACTACCAGCAGGGCATCGCCAACCTGGATCTGCGCCGTGGCTTCGACGTGGGCGCCTTCGCCTCGCCGTTGGAGGTGAGCGCGGGTGCCGAGTACCAGCACGAGCGCTACGAGCGCGGGGCCGGGCAGTGGGAGTCGTACACTGGCTTCGGTGCGGCCGCCTTCGTGGGCTACTCCACCGCCGATGCGGTGGAGGCCACGCGCAACAGCAAGGCGGTGTACGTCGGTGCGGCCACCAACGTGACCTCGCGCTGGTACCTGGATGCCGCGGCGCGCTGGGAAGATCACTCTGATTTTGGCAGCGTATCGACCGGGCGGCTGACCACGCGCTTTGATGTGACCGATGCGTTCGGCGTACGCGCGACGGTGAGCAACGGCTTCCACGCCCCGAGCCTGGGCGCGCAGTACTACCAGGCCACCGGCAGCTGCCCGTGCGGCACCACGCTGGTGGCGCAGGTGTCCTCGCCGGCTGCGCTGGCGCTGGGGGCCACGCCGCTGCAGCCGGAGAAGGCCGACAACTACAGCCTCGGCGTGACCTGGGACCCGAGCGCGGCGTTCCACCTGGCGCTGGATGCCTACCAGATCGACATCCGCGGCCAGCTCGGCCAGTCCAGCCAGATCGGTTACAACGCGCAGGACCCGGCGCGCGTCACCGACAACAGCGGCACGGCGCTGAGCGCCGCGCAGAAGAACACGATCGATGCGCTGCTGGGCACGGCGGGTATCAGCATCCTGCCCGGCGATGCCTTCTACGCCAGCTACTTCACCAACGTGGGCGATACCCGCACGCGGGGCCTGGAGCTGACCGTGGAAGCCAACCAGGAAACCGCGTGGGGCAAGCTGCGCTGGAGCTACGCCGCCAACGTGGGCCGCACCACCATCCAGAAAGTGCGCGACATCCCGGCGGTGCTGCAGGGACTGCCCAACATCAACCTGCTGACGAAATCGAGCGAGTACGCGCTGCGTTTCCGCACGCCGTCCTACACGCAGGTGGCCGGGCTGGGCTGGCAACACGGGCGCTGGCGCTCGAATGTGGATGTCACCTACTACGGGCCGATCAAGCGCCTCAACAACGGGGTGGAGTACAAGCAGCCGCCGGTGCTGGTGACCAACCTGTCCGGTAGTGCGGAGTTGGGCGGTGGCTGGAGCGCGGCGCTGGGCATCAACAACGTGTTCGACAAGCGCACCCGCAAGGTGCCTGAGTACGCCCGCAGCGCCACCGACGTGGCCAGCATCGAGACCACCTGGGACACGGGCGATGTGCTGAGCACCATCGGCGCGTTCTGGTATGGGCGCGTCAACTACCGGTTCTGAGCAAACGCAGCCGACCAACGGTCGGCTCTACCGTAGCCGATCAACGGTCGGTTCTACCGCAGCCGACCAACGGTCGGCTCTACCGTAGCCGATCAATGGTCGGTTCTACCGCAGCCGACCAACGGTCGGCTCTACAGGGAGCATTGCGATGTCATCTGCATTGAACGTGGTCGCGCTGATCGGCTCGCCGAACAGCTCGGCCAACTCACGCACGCTGTTGCTGGTACGGCAGGTGCTGGACCAGCTGCGGCACCGGCTGCACATCGATGTGCAGTGGGTGGAACTGGCGCCGATTGCGCGTTCGTTGGGGCAGGCGCTTATCCGCGAGGAAGTGGAGCCGCGCATCGAACAGGCGCTGCAACGGATTGAAGCGGCCGACCTGCTGATCGCCGCTGCGCCGGTGTACCGCGGCTCGTATCCCGGCCTCTTCAAGCACCTGGTGGATTTCATCGGGCTGGAGGCACTGGTGGATGTGCCGGTGCTGCTGGCGGCCACCGGCGGCAGCGAGCGCCATGCCCTGGTGATTGACCACCAGCTGCGCCCGTTGTTCAGTTTCCTGCAGGCGCACACGCTGCCGATCGGCGTGTACGCCACGCCGGCCGATTTCAGCGGTGACCAGGTCAGCAGTGCCGCGTTGCAGGCACGGATCGTGCTGGCCGCCGAGCGTGCCGCGGCCCACCTGTCACCGACGGCTGCGCCGCTGCCGTTGCGCCGCATCGCCTAGGCATCGGCGCATGCAGCTGCGGCATCTGGCCTTTCTCACCCCCGGCAGCTACCGGCCCGACGATCCGCGCAGCGGCTTGGACGATGCGTTGGCGCTGATCGCCTTTGCCGAAGCGCTCGGCTACGACGGCGCGTGGGTCCGGCATCGGCACCTGGAGCCGGGCATCAGCTCGGCGGCGGTGTTCCTGGCGGCGGCCAGCCAGCATACCCGGCGTATCGAACTGGGCACGGCGGTGATCCAACTCGGCTACGAAACGCCGTTCCGCCTGGCCGAGGATCTGTCGCTGCTGGATGTCCTGTCCGGCGGCCGCCTGCAGGTGGGCGTGAGCGCGGGACCGCCGCCGTTTGCGGACCTGGTGGGCCACCTGCTGTTCGATGGCGATCCGGCGCGGATCGACTTTTCGCATGCGCGGGTGGGGCGTTTGATCGAGGCGCTGCACGGACATCCACTGGGCGACACCGATACGCAGGTGGGCAACGCCGTCTCGCAGTACCGACCACGGCTGCAGCCGCATGCGCCCGGGCTGGCACGTCGGCTCTGGTATGGCGCCGGTTCGCTGACGTCGGCACGCTGGGCGGCCGGGCAGGGGCTGCACCTGCTGCTGGGCAACGTGGCGCGCGCTGAAACCCATGCGGATTTCGTGTCCACCCAACGCGAGCACCTGGCGGTGTATCGCCGCGGCCTGCCTGAGGGTGCCGCCCCACGCGTCGCCGCGGGTCGGGTACTGGTGCCACTGGACGGCGCCGACGCTGCCACCCGCCACCGCCTGCTCGCATTCGCCGCGCAGCGCCACACGCGCACGCTGGAACCCCAAGGGCCGCGGCGCACGTTGTTTGCCGCAGACGCGGTGGGCAGCGCGGCGCAGATCGTGGACCTGCTGCAGGACGATCCGGTGCTGCAGCAGGTGGACGAGCTGCGCGTGGAACTGCCCTATGAACTGCCCGCCAGCGACTACCGGCGGATCCTGCAGATCGTGGCGGAACAGATCGCGCCGGCGCTGGGGTGGGCGGGCGCTGTCGCTGCACCGCGGTTGCGAGCGGCGCCATAACCCCAGGCGTTTTGCATATGGCCAACGCGCATTTGCGTGGCCGGATCCGACCGCTGATTGTCGAGTTACGACGCAGGCCCACGCGGCCACGTCTCTAGCATCAAGGTTCCAACGGCGCGCTGTTGCCGGCCACGACGAGGAACGTATCCGTGTCTGCTTATCCCCCGAACAAACCCATCCTGTTCCTGCTCGATCGCGAATTCGAAGACGGCCAGCTGCCGGGCCAGCGCTTCTTCTGCCGGCACAGCCTGCTACTGGAAGGCGCGCTGTCCAGCATTGATGGCCTGGATGCGCAGCTGGACGTGCGCCGGATCGGGTTTGCCCGGCCGCGCCGCGAAGTGATTGCCGAGATCGGCGAACAGGACCAGTCGCTGCCCAAGCTGGTGCTGCCCCAGGGCGTGCAGTCGGCGCATGCCAGTGGCGCGCACGACGACCGCCAGTACATCTCCGGTGCCGAACCGATCCTGGCCGCACTGAACGGGTTGCTGGGCATTCCCGTGGCCCATCCCTGAGCAAGGAACACACGATGAGCTACCTGACCAGCGTGCTGGACAAAAGCCCGATCCGCGACGGCGGCACGCCCGAGCAGGCGCTGCGCGACAGCCTGCGCCTGGCCCAGCATGCCGAGCATCTGGGCTACCACCGGTACTGGTTCGCCGAACACCACGCCACCCCGCAGCTGGCCAGCCCCGCGCCGGAAGTGCTGGCGGCCTGGGTGCTGGCACAGACCGCGCGCATCCGCGTCGGCACGGGCGGGGTGATGCTGCGCCATTACGCGCCGTACAAGGTGGCCGAAACCTTCAACCTGCTGGCCAGCCTGGCCCCGGGCCGGGTGGACCTGGG
>LNAP01000470.1_pt1 | contig 45052 bp, 49 predicted proteins | sample 602601 | NCBI WGS metagenome assembly LNAP01 (sample SAMN02440304, study PRJNA202911) | soil metagenome | biome: Subtropical and temperate rainforests or woodlands; isolation source: soil samples (1 kg each in a 20% v/v slurry with milli Q water) were... ...
CGCTGCTCACGATCGCCTGAAATCCTTGCTCACGATCCCGCGAAATCCCTGCTCACGATCATCTGAAATCGGTGCTCACGATCCCGCGAAACACGCAGGATCACCCATGATCGCGATCAGCGCACCCAGCTCGCTATCCTCGGGCGCACGGTTGGCGCCGACGATCTCCCAAAAGGCCGCCGTCTTCAATGGTGTCGCTTTCGGATCGAATGCTGTCACATCCTTGGATCGCAGATAGGCCGCGACGTGAGCGAACCCGTTCTCCATCTCATACCATTGCCAGAGCTTCTTGAAGTAGCCGGGTTCAAAGTTGGCTTCGGTCAGCGGCGACCATGCCACATAATGCCGGCGATCGTCGGCCGGCAGATACAGGCCATTGGTTTTGTTATTCGTGGTGATGATCGGACACACCAGATTCATGATGGCGTAGCGCTTTAGATATTTCTCCATCACCGTCAGCGTCTCGGGCGGCGATGCCATCAAGGTCTTGGTGCGTTCATAGAACTGGTAGCGATCGACCTTGGACTCACCCATGTCGCGCGCTTCATTGATGCGCAGGATCACCGACTGCAAAAAGCTCGCGTCGAACGCTTCGAACAATTGCGGCGGGTTACACTCCTGAAAATTCCACGGCCCAATCGCCTCACGCACCCCGGCGATCAACGTATCCTTGCCAGTGCCAGGGTCACCGCCCATGACGATGCAGTGATTGATTTTGATGTCGGCATGCTGGACGCGATAGGCGAACCATTTTTCAATGTGTTCCCAGTCCAGCGGAAACACCTTCTTCAAGTGATCGCGCCACGGTCCGGCCTTGCTCTTGTCGCCGCCCTTGATCGTCGGCGGCCGATACAGATTGAAGCACGAGGCGCCGGGCTCAGAAACCCATGCGCCATTTGAAATCAGCTTATCGCGGATCAGCGGCGGTAAGCCGGGAGCCCATGTGGCCTGCTCAACGCCGCGATTGCGCTGCAGTTTGCTGGCCGCGCCTTTTCCGAATCGGCCGTTGATCGAAGATGCCGGCCACATATCGAACGTCGCTTTATAAATGAAAGTGTTGGTCGGCAGATGACAGTAAAAGTCCTCTGGAGAGGATCCTCTCGGGATACGATTTTTCGGGTCGCTGGCACCCGCTTTGATCGATGCGGCGATTTCTTCAGCGTCATCGTCGGCAAAGTCTGCCTCGGCTGTCTTGCCGCCGGCCCTGCTCAGATTCGCATACGCATAGGCGTTCGCGATCTTCTTGGTGAGGTCTTCAATCTGCCATTCCGGTTCGCACAGCCCGGGGACATTGTAGTAATCGTTCATCAGCTCAACGGCCTGCGGCTCGCTGATGCCGTTGTCGCGAAGTGACATCGCCACCTTGAGCGTCTGTTGCTCGCCGCCCTGCCCTTCGATCGACGGCTCGGCATCGTTTTGCAGAAAATCAATCGCCCATCTGATCATCTCGGGCTTGTCGAGTTCATCGATAGCGGCTTCCGCGTCAGTGGCGACTGATTTGGCGGCCGATCGCTTGGCCTCGTCATAGAACCACTCCGGCGCATCCGCGATCGGGCGATCTTCCCGCCACGTGTAGCCGCTGCCGTCTTTCTTGGTGCAGCCCGGCAGGATCACATATTGCGCGAAGTCGATTCCCGGATGGTTGCTCTTGTCGCTGCCGACAGCGAACAGATGCTTGCCGCGATACCAATGATGCCGGCCGCCGCTGGGCGAGCCCGTCACTAACGTCGGCGGCCAGCCATAGAGCATTTCGAACATCTCGAAAGTCTCTTGGCCGCGCTTGCCGACCTTTGTATCGATGTCAGCCAACACCAATCCCGACAATGCCGGCGCGACTCCCCACCAGCAATCGCGGCCGTTGAGTTGCTTTTTCCAGTACGCATGCCATCGGCGGATTTGCGCGGGATCGTTGCTCGCCCGCTTCAGATAATCCCTCAGAAGCGGCTGGGCCTTGTTATTGAATTCGACAGGGAAGAGATGCAGCCAAGGGAATTTCTCCAGCGCATCTAAAGCGAGCGTGAGCGTGCCGGCGGTCTTGCGCGCGGAATCTGTTGATGCTATTTTACTCATCGCTACTTCCTTTTGGTTTCGCCGCTCGCAACGGCACTCCAGCTTCAGCGCCGGCCCTTGGGTCGGCGTTGTCGTTTCAAGCCCACGGGCACGGCAAATTTCGTTCGGCCCATCGCTTGTCAGCTTGGCGCTGCCGCGTCTCTTCCGTGAAGTACGCGGCGGCTGTAGCGGACATCTCTTCATGGGTTGGCCAAACGACCTTGCGGACGTCTGGCCTCGTCACGCACATTGGCAGCGCGTTGAACGGGTAGTACCAGCTCGCTGCTTTGCAAGCAGGCGGTTCATGCAACACGAGCGCCCCACCAAGAGCAGCGATCACTTTCCGCAAACCCATAACATCGTACTCATAATTGTGCGCAACGATGGCGATCGGCTTGCCCGCGACTCGGAAGTATTCCGGGTGATCGCAGAATTGCGGATGCTCGCCGTAGCTCGCATAATAGTTGCTGCCGTGATTGGCCTTGTTGCGGATCAACAGATCAAGATCGAAATGCTTTCCGCAACGCCAGCCATTTGCAGCGGCAAATTGCTCGCACGCGGCTTGCCGGTTTTTGACTCTTATGCTCGGCATCATCGTCTCTCCTAATCGGTTTGCAGAACTATTGCTGCTGGCCCGCCCGGCAGCCAACTACCAAAGTGGCGCGAATGCTATCTCACGTTCGGCGGCCATCCGTTCGGTCGCAGCAAAGTAATCGTTAACGTTCGGCCTCTGGCGGCCGTAGAGCGAAGCGTGGCCCTCCGTCGCCGCTGCCTCTCGGGCGTTGTATCGGTCGATCCGCCGTTGCCGCGCGGACCATACGGCCTCAAATCTTCGACGCGCTTCTTTCTGTCGTTTAGTTGGGCGGCCCATGGTCGTCTCCCTCGGTTGAGGCCGTGGGGACTCCGGCGGGTTGAATGAGTTTCCATTGTTTGGCGATGCACTCAGCGCGGTGCGCTGCACGGCGCGCGGTGCGGGCCTCCTCAAGATCGCAGTCGGTAAGCCATCGGTCGGCTAGAGCGTGAAGCCGGCGCGCTTCAGCCTGCCACGCGGCGAGGCCTCTTGCTCGAAGTTCTGGCGTCATGATCGGCTCCGCTGTTCACGATAGGGGGAGAGCCGAACGGCGCGACGCTGATGCGTGCTCTTGCCATCGGGCAGCACGAGGTCGCCATCATCGCGACGCACACGATCGCGCACGATCGCCGCGTCTTCCTGCATCACTGCAAAAAGTTGCTGTTCGGGCGTTGACGAATTTTTGGATGTCGAATAGGTCATGGGAATTCTCTGCGGTCGAGCCGGTCACATCGGTAGCGATCACGTGAGTGTCTTTCCGGGACGCTCACAAACCCATCTCGGGATTGAGCCGTTGCCTTTTGGTCGAGGCGACGGCTTTTCCCGTTTCTGGGGTAGTCGGTAGTCAGGGGATGGAGCCGGCGGACGGGACCCGCTCATGTGGGATTTACGGTCGGGGGCTCTTTGGTAGCGGAGCGCTATACAAGCGCTGGCAATGGTTAACAGGTTCCTTCGGCGGTGTCAAGAATTCCCTAGTAGTTTCAATCGTTTATATGCATTATACTGCCGATCTCCATAGGATATGCATTATAATGCATGATTTGTTCCTCGCGAGCGCCTAGGAAGCCCGCTGAGCGGCCTGTCCGGCTGCCCGGTGTATCGGGCCGGATTTCCGGATTTAACGCACCGCTGGGCGGCGCTGCCGCGCGATTGAGTCCTTTCAGCGTTCCGGAGTGCACGCGGTCTGCGGGCATCATACCGCACTCCGCTGGCAATCGAGTTTCCATGCCATCGTCTCGTCCATCGTCGGCCGACATGGCCAGCTCATCGCAGCTTGGAACTGATCGGCATTGAGAAACGATCCGTCCTCATCTTCAAAGACGACAAGCCGTCGAGCGGGGCCGGCCGCGAGGAAGGCACGTTCCATCGCGTTCAGCGCCTCAGAGGTCTCGGCGACAGGGCCGACAATAAGCCATGCCGTGATCGCGATCGCGGCATCTTCCTCGTCAGGCTCGTCAAACAGCGCGTCGCTCATTACACAACTTTCATGCCGCCGCCGCCGGGCGGAGTGCCCGGCCCAGTCCTGTTCGGATTGTAGTCATCGCTATCTCGCGGCGAAACGCGAGACACTGGCGCGACCCGATCTGGAGTTCCGGCCCTCGCCTGCAAACGTGCGAGTAAATCTTTCTCCAACTCGCTACCGGTGCCGCGCCGCACGAGGGGATTTCCGGTGCCGCGCCGCACTGGCGCCGGCTCGTGCTGATCTTCGTCGGCATCTTCAGCCATTGGCTCCAGTTCATCTCTGAGCGGCCGTTCAGGTTCGATCGCATCTCCGAGAACTTCGAGAGGCAATGGCGTCGGCGTCGCGCTCGCGGCGATCTTCGGTGTCGAGCCAATCACGAGCACGCCGCCTGAATGTCTGTTATTCACATCAACCTGCACAGATGATTGCCGCCGATACTTTTTGCTGTGAGCTTGCAGGATCATCTGCACGAGATCGGTTGACGGCGCATGCCAGACCAATTCGGGAACGGATTGACCGTTCGCGTCGCGCAACAACCTGTCAGGATATCCGAGAATCGCCAACGTCTCATCGTCAAGGTTCATCAGACTTGGATCGGTGCGCCAGACTGTGCGGCCCTGAAACATGCTGACGCTGTAATGGCCGTTTTCAGCTCGTGATCTGGCGGCCTGCTCAATCCGATCTACTGATGACGTGATGCAGTCGCGCATGTGTTGATGAAAATATTTCGTCTCGCCGGCGTATTCTAGAAGATATTCGGATGCCTCTTCGGGATGCTCAGCGGCTCGCTTGGACTCTTTGATCCAGCGATACACTGTAGTCTCATGCAAGCCGAGCGCCCGGCTCGCGTTGGCGTAGATCGGATCACCCTGCATGATGTCCAGAAAGGCGGTGAAGGTCTCGACGGATTTTTTCATGGTGTTGGCTTCCCGCCCAGATGTTTCGGCTCATATTTGCGTTTTGTCGTCAATCTGGCGTTCCATCCCGCCCCGCCCTTGCCATGAGGCGGCTTGCCGTTAGGCTGTTCCGCCGGGGCGGCAACCCCGAGCCCGACCGCTTCGCGAATGCGGCGATCGATATATTTCGATCGCGCGCGGGCCTCGGGAGAATCATGCTCACGGATCAATGCGAGACTAGGAAACTTTCTGAGTGTCTTCCCTTCCGACTCTGCAAATTCACGCGCGCGTCGCTCCCCTGCCGCTCTATTTTGCTCAAGCAGGCGTGACTTAGCACGCGCCTCACGCTGCGCATCGCTGAAGCCTGTATCAAACCGGCCGGCATAGTGAGAGCGAACTAGGGTCATCGCGACGATGGCAGCTTCGGTTGAATGAGACGGCCGGGCTTCCGACGCCAATCGGTATTCGCTGAGCCGCCCCTGCCGTTGGCCAAAATCCTGTCGATCGGGCTCTGATAATCTGGAGCCTGAGCTGCGGGCGCTGGCCCGCGTTGCGACACAGCTTTAATGAGATCGCGCTGTGTGAGTTTGGGAGTTTCCGCCATCCAGTTCGTATTGGCAGTAGCGAGAGCAGTGCGCTTGATCTTCAGATCGGCATTCGCGGCGATAACACGATGTTCGGCGCGCTGCAGCTCTATCGTCGCAGCGTCTAAAGCCGCACCGCTATCGATGAGCTGAGCAACGGCCGGCGCCGCCGAAACCATCTTGCGCACGCGGCCTGTTGCGGTGATCTCAGCACGCGTAAGCTTGGTGAGGCCGGTCAGTTTCTGAGCGACACTCAAGCGAGGCGCGCCGTCATCGGTCCATTGATCCGGATTGGAGTCATCCAAGCTCGTTTCGAGAATGCTTTTCAGATCGGCCATTTTTGGAAACCTCTTCATTTTTCTGGGTCGCGGGCGAGCGCTGAAGCTCAGGGGACCTCTATGACAAAATCCCCGTGAAAGACGCTCGCCCGTTCCCATCATCGGCACACATGCGCCAACTTCGTTATTCCTTTGATCGTGCTATCAGTCGCTTCCACTCCTCGTGGAAGGTCGCGGGAGGGTGAAGCCGCAAATGCTCCGCCTGCGCAGCGTCGAATGTTTTCTTACACGCCGCCTTATCGGCCCGAGCGTTCTCGACTTCGGCTTCAGCATCTTCAGAGTCTTTCGCCGCTTCGACCAACGCGAAGAAGCGAGCCTTGCGCTCCGGCGTCAAGCCGTCGATTTCTTCGGCCGCGAAATCTCTCCGAACCGAACCGAATTTTGTGAATACCTCAAGCGTGTGCGCATTCATGAGCTTGCCTTTCCGGCTAGTCGAATGGTTATTTCGCGCCCGGAATCTTGGCCGGATTTGCATTCGGATTTTTGTGACCGAACGTCGTGGGGGCAACTTGCTCGGCTGAGACAGGACGCGTCTGCCAATTGGGATTTGAATCGGCAACGTTCGGCCCGCTGACATTGGCAGGCGCCACGGTCTGCCCCGGCGTCAATGACGACGATCCGCTGTAACCATTCTGTCCGGGATTTTGTTTCAATGAAGCCATTTGGTTTCCTTTCGTGTTAGATTACGGAAACGCTTCCGATGGCTGCTCTTGGTCCGCGACCGTTTTGCATTGAGTTCGGATCATATTCGAACTGGACCCGCTGGCCCTTTCGCACAATCAGCGTTTCCTCGCTCAAGCCGCGATCACCAAAAAAGACGTTTAGATCGCGCTGGGTTTCGTCGCCGACCGCATCGTCAACGATAAAGCCATAACTGCCACGCGGATCATTTGTGTTGAAGAACAGCACTGTTCCTGTCGCCATCTTAATAAGCCTCGTCTTTGCGCAACGCGTCGTTTGATCCGCCCGCTTTGAGAACAGCGATGTTAGAAGCACGCGGCCTGCCGTCTCTTCCTGAAATGATTTTGCAATCGATCACGAGGCCAACGCGTATGTCTGTCGCTCGCACATGCTCCGGCAATTGGGTTTCATGAACGAAGATGTCTGGGGGTCCGTGATCCCGCGCTGCAAAGCCATAGCCGGGACCGGGGAGCCAATCTTTGATTGTTGCGACTGTCATGGTTGCACCTCAAGCCGGCGGCCCATCGCCGGAAGTCCCGTTGCCGCCGCCCGAACCTTCACCGATCTTCTTCATCAAAATCCAATGCCGCTCGATTGCGGGACCGGCAGCGACTTTGGCTTTGCCGCCAACTGTGGTTCCGGCTTCAGCCGCTTTCTTCTCCGCGAGTCGCAATCCATATGCGCGAACGTAATCGCCCTGTGCAGTCAGATTCCATTCGTCGGGCATCCACGGGTTCGCCATCGATCATCGCTTCCTAGGCAAGAGCCGGGCGTCGTCTTGGATCGTGCGTGGTCGCTGCCCGATCACGGGCGGCACTGGAGCAAGTCGCTTCTCCACGGTTGGCGTGGTGACGGGGTGCCCGGCCTGCGTTTTGGAAACGCCTGCGATCAATTGACCGTTGCGCATGTGATACATGCCATCGTGAACCGGGCAGTTCGTTAAGTTCTTGGGGGCGCCGTCGCGCGCTACGTTCTTCGGCATGGTGATCTCCCTATCGGCGCAACGGTGCGCCCGAAATTGTCTTGCCCGCCGCTTTGGCGAGATCGGCAGCGGCCTTGGTGCCCATGCTCTTGATGATCGAAGCCATCTTCGCTTGGCGCGCGGCGTCATCACCATTGAAGTGATCGCTCCAAGGGTTGGTGGACGATCCAGCGGCGGGGGGAATTTTCTTGCCGTTATCATCGTGCGTCGGACCGGGTTTCTTGCCCGGCTTCAGATCGGCAATAGAGCAGCCCCACTGGGCGGCCGTATTTTTGTACACGACCTCGCCGTACAATTTGACGAACGTGGCCATTGCCGCCAACGTGCGATGTTCGCCGAACGCGGCTTCGGCATGATCGACGGCATCGGCGCTCAACCAATAGTGAGGATGGGTTTTCTCAAGCGCGCCGACGAACTCTTCCGGATTGGCAGACTTCTTGTCTCCCGGAACGGTGCGCACAGGCTCGCCCCTGACGTTGCGCCAAAGGCCTTCCGATATTTCGCGAGACACACGGGCGCATAGCTCTTCGACGGCGCTGGGCACGATGCCAGCAGCTTCAGCGGCGGCGCGGACTTCCATGACAGCATCTTTGTACGGATAGCGCTCTAAGCTCATGACGTTTTTCCTTTGCGCTGGGCCAGAGGCCATGTGGCGATGATCCACGCTTCGATGTCGCGAACCAAAATTCTTCGCTTCGTTCCGCAGCACCGCACCGGCAGATGTCCGCTCGCGATGGCGGGAACGATGTTGCGTTCATAGGAAACGCCGATCGCGCGCGCCGCTGCATGCGGCGACAAGGCGAGAATGATCTGCGGTGCTGTCGTGTTTCTGGGCATGCTCTTAGGGTAGAAGCACCGGCGGCACCGCACAACCGGCATTAAACCCCCGTGAAGTGTACCCACGTATTGCGCTCCGTTGAGCGACGATGAAAACCAAAATCAGAAATCGTTTCAACGAGGTGATTGATGCGCACAGAATGAAAAGAGCGCCGCAAGGGCGCTCTTCTTGTGCCGAGAGATGGTTTTGATTTCTATGCGAAGTATCGTTTGACGATCGCGATATCGGCGAGGCGCGGCTGCTTGCAATCCAGATGCGCTTCAATGACGCGACGGCAGATCAGTTGAGTCGGCACGTCGCTGACATCCTTAGCCGCATCGAAGACGACCCAAACCTCTTGGATCAGCATTTTGCGCGGCGTATCTAATTTCTCACGCTGCATCGCTGCCTCCAGCTTCGCTGAGTGAGACGGCAGAACCCGCAAGGCGCGGCGCATATCGGCCAAGGTAGTTTCCTCCCTTAAACGGTGTTGCGTATTCGATCAGGCCGGCCTTGATGGCTGCCACAAACTCCGATGCAGTGATGGGGATGGCTTCTGACTTGCGTTGTGCGGTCATGGCAGTGCTGCTCCTATGAACCGTCCGCCGCCGGGATGACAGCGGATGAGGTATAATTGCACGTGGATGTAACGCAGTCTGCCCGCAGATTGCTTTTGAGTTAACTCGCTGGCATATTGGAACCATGACCCGAGCCGCCGACGAGACGCGCACCGCAACCCTGAATCTGCGCACCAAGCCCAGCATCAAGGCGATTGCCGACAAGCTGGCCCGCGAGGATGATCGGAGCGTCACGCAATTTATTGAGCGGCTGATCCTCGCTGAGGAAACTCGCCGCAAAGAGGCAAAGAAAGGCCCCAAAGGCTAAGAGCCTTGGGGCTAGCGCTGTTTGGCGCGGAGCAACGCAATCAGCGCTGCACGGACTCGCCTTCGGCGGATGGATCGTCGCCAGCTATAAATCGACAACCCGAGCCACGCGACGCAGATTGCGAGAAGCCACGGCATCAGCGCTTGAACGGGATGATCTGGGCGGTATGAAAACCAACTGGCCGGCGCTGGTGGGCGCGATCTACAGCGAATGCGCGGCACTCGTCCTGCTCTTCAAAGATCGCAAGCTCCAGCGCCCGGACCTCAGCTAGCACGAGGTCCACTTGCCGGGCCGTGATCAGCGCTAAGCGCTCGGCTTCGCTAGTTCTGCCTAGCTGGCTAGGCAGACTAGATTCATTTCTTAGTTCCTTTTCTAATTCGAGCTTGCTCACGATGACGCGCTCACTTGTCGGATGCGCACGAACGCATTCTTGCTATCGGTCTTGACGCGCATCATGATCCGTTCGGCAGTCGCCAGATTTTTCTTCGTCGCGACTGTCAGCCACACTCTGCCGCGCGTCGAATGCCGTACCGCCGGCTGATATCCGCGCGTGGTATCGGCCAGAATTTGCACCTTGAAGGACACCGGGGAAGCTCCGTTGATCGGGTTCGATAGCGATCAAGATACGCTGTCCGCGTGCAGTCTCAACGCAAACCGCTGGCAATTGTTAATAAGCGGTTAACGGCTCGCCGACATGCAGAACTTGCTCCATTTGAGCATCATCGGAATGCGGACCTTATAAAGCTCTTTCCCGATCAGGCCCGTTGTCCGATTGTAAGCTTTGATCACGGCATCGCCGACCGCATGCGACAACGCCATATCGCGAAGCTCCAGCGGGTATTTGTTTTTCAGTCCCCAATCGCCGCTAAAGGTCGTTCGGAAACCGTGCGGCACTGGGCAGCGATCATCATCGACAGTCGAGATTTTGCCCTGCTTCAGAAACTTATGCAGAATGTGCGGCATGGCCTTATTCCAGATCGGATGCGCCGGACCGTTCTGCGGGCTCGGGAATACGTGATCATCCGGCTTACCGGGCTTGCCCAGCAGTTTGATCGCGGCCGGCGACAACGGTACGCGATGTTCTGCGTTTTCCTTCATGCGCTCGGCAGGCACCACCCAAACCTTGTTTTCGAAATCGACTTCACGCCAGCGCATCGCAATCGTTTCGTTGGTACGCGCTGCGGTCAAGATGGTGAAGGCAAGCGCCCGTGACGCTGTCGTCCCGAGTGCCAGCAATTCAACCATGAATGCGGGCACGTCGGCGCTAAGCATCGCGGGGTGATGTTCTACCTTGGGCGGCTTCTGTCGCGGGATATGTTCGAAGTGGCCTTTGAGGCGAGCCGGATTTTCGCCGTCGCGATATCCGCGCGTCTTGGCGTAGTTCAAAATCGTTTCAACGCGCTGCCGGGCCTTCTCTGCCGTCGCGGGTTTGAAATTGCGAAGATGGCTTGCAACATCGTTCGTATCGACGACGGAAACCGGAAGGTCTTTGATCGCATGCCGCGTCAAGGTGCGGCGATAGGCTTTCACCTCCAGCCCTTCAAGGCCGCCACGCCAGCCATCTGCCTCCGGCCTGCCGGGCACGTGCTGCCCGTCTTCCCAATAGCCCTCTAGGAACTCCGTCACCACTTCCCCGAAGAGCTTGCCAGCGGCCCCGGCTGGCGCGGGGTTCGCCCTTCGGTTGGCGATCCCGCGCCGTGTGACGAGTCCTGTGCGGCGCTGCACGGCCAGTTCTTCGCGCGCTTGGCGCGCTCTGGCCGGCGACATCTCAGGCGCATTGCCCAGAACCTTGGTCCGCGCCGACGTGCCGTCGCGCCATTGATAGGACCAGTACCCCCGGCCGTTGCGGGCGATCAGGATTAGGTTTTGGCCATCGCTGATCTTGACGATCTTCGGATTGCCGACGCTCGCCTTGACGAAATCGCTGACTTGATCGGGCTTGAGCCGGGGCATTTTCGGGCCTTCCTGTTACTCACTTTGTTACTCACAATTAGGCTCCCGGCCCTGCACGGTCAAGACCGTTGGCGCACATCAGAAATGAAAGTTAATCCTATGAAATGGGCACTTATGCACATCGGCGCACACGGGCGCACAGTATCGAATTTGGCTGGGTTCGCCAGTTCGACGCCTTCGGCAATTACATCGGCCGCGTCCGCACCTGCAATTACTGAGATCGACTGGAGTAGCTTTCTGTTTGACGCGTTTTCTTCACGCGAACCGGCAGCCACCCCGCATCAAGTGCGGGGCAGGCTTCGGTTGAAGACACTCTGACTGTGGATTTGCGTCCGGCACGGGCGCCTCATCCACCCCGTGCCGCACCCGACCCGCCCGGTTGTCCCCGCCGGGCGGGTCATCTTTGCGGTGAATTCAATTCCCTGTGTTGCGCGCACGTCACGCACGGGTGCCATTTAGCTGCATCCTGCGTCATCCTTCTTACAATTGCGAATTACTCGCAATAAAGATCAGGAATGGAAGCAGCGTACCTGACTTGGCTTTTGGCAGAAGCGGCGGCCAATCCACACAAACGGGGGCAGGGTCGATGGTTTCAGCTGAGTCCGAGGTAGTAGCGCACCGGCGAATCTGCAGTGATGACGGGAAAGATCGCCGCAATGCCCGCGCTGGAAATATTAGCACCATGAACCACCGCAGCCGATCTTGGGAGTGCGTAGTCGCGAGCGCCGGCTTGAGTTTGCTCGCGCTCGATGGCCGTGCTGTCGCTGCCGACATTCCCGTCCGTCCGCCTGTGAAGGCGCCGTACATTCAGCCGCTGTACAACTGGACCGGCCTTTACATCGGCGCGCATGCCGGCTTCAGCCGCGGCTCTTCAAGCGCAGTGCTGTCGGATCCGGCTGTTGCAACAACCCACAACAGGTTCAACGGCATGATCGGCGGCGTGCAGGCCGGCTATAATGCTCAACTGCCGTCCGGACTGGTGCTCGGCGTCGAAGCCGATCTCACCTTCCCGAATTATCTCGGCTCGAATTTGGTGGTCTCCTCATTGGCGACGCCCCGCTCCGATGTCGTCGAGCAATGGGACTATGTCGGGACCGTGCGCGGCCGCGTCGGTTATGCCGCAGGTCCATGGCTGACCTATGCCACCGGCGGGCTCGCCTATGCCGGCGAACGCTTCCTCAACACGCCTGCCGTCGGCAGCGACGAGAAGAACCTGCATGTACGGCTCGGCTGGGCCGCCGGGGCCGGCGTTGAATATGCTTTCTCCCCGCATTGGAGCGCGCGGCTGGAATATCTCTACAGCCGGTTCGAGAAAGCCGACACGCAGTTCCTTCCTTCGGCGACGGCGTACGCCTCCACTTTGGATTTCCAGTCGCTCCGCCTTGGCCTCAACCGCAAGATCGACTGGCCGGGATCACCGAACTTCTCGCCGAACACGGCCCTGACCGATCCCGAATCCGATCGCTGGGAAATCCACGGGCAGACGACGTACCTGCCGCAGGGATATCCGGGATTCCGCGCGCTCTATACCGGCACCAACAGCCTCACCCCTGCACCACAGGCGCAGGCGACATGGAGCAACAGCCTGTTCCTGAACGCCCGGCTCTGGGAAGGCGGCGAGGTCTATTACAACCCCGAACTGCTGCAGGGATTTGGATTGAACGACACTGTCGGCGCTGCGGGATTTCCCAACGGCGAAGCGCAGAAATCGAATTTTCCCTATCCGCATTACAACACCTCGCGGCTGTTCCTGCGCCAGACCTTCGGTTTCGGCGGCGAGCAGGAAGAACTGCCGAGCGGTCCAACTCAGCTCGGCGGCAAAGTAGACGTCTCGCGGCTGACGCTTCAGGCCGGCAAATTCGCCGTCATCGATATTTTCGACGGAAATTCCTACGCCAAGGACACCCGCAAGGATTTCATGAACTGGTCGATGTGGGCGCCCGGCGCCTTCGACTATTCGGCCGATAGGGTCGGGCTGACCTATGGCGCCACCGCCGAACTCAATCAGAAGCAATGGGCGCTGCGCGGCGGCTATTTCCTGATGCAGTCGGTCTCCAACTCGAACAGTTTCGACACAAGGGTGCCGGAGCGCGGCACTTACGTGCTCGAACTGGAAACGCGCTATTCACTGTTCTCGCAGCCGGGAAAACTGCGGACCATCGCGTGGCTCAACAGCGCGTTTTCCGGCAGCTACCGCGAGACCCTAGACAACCCGGCACTCAATCTCGATATCGCGCAAACCCGCAGGGGCCGCATCAAATACGGATACATCCTCAGCCTGGAACAGGCCCTGACCGACGAAGTCGGGTTGTTCGGGCGCTGGAGCTGGAACGATGGCAAGACCGAGATCATGGCATTCACCGATATCGACGCCTCGCTCTCGCTCGGCCTTTCGATCAAGGGCGTCAAATGGGGCAGGCCCGACGACGTGGTCGGGATCGGCGGCGCGATCAATGGGCTTTCCAATGACCATCGCGACTTTATTGCGGCGGGCGGCCTTGGCGTGCTCATCGGCGATGGCGCGCTCAACTATCGCCACGAACGAATTCTCGAAACCTATTATGCGTATGCGCTCACCAAGCAGCTGACATTGACCGGCGATTATCAGTTGATCACCAATCCCGCCTACAACGCCGACCGCGGCCCGGTGCATGTCTTTTCAGGGCGCTTCCACGGCGAGTTTTGATCCTAGTCGTCCCGGCCTTGAGCCGGGACGACGTGTGGATGGAGCGGAGCCTCTCCACCGACTATCAACGCATCACAAATCCCGCCTATAACGCGGATCGTGGGCCGCTCTTGATCCTCTCACGGCGCCTGCATCACAAGTTCTGCACAAGGCGCCTCTCATGGACCTTCGCGATATCCGGACGCCGGCGCTGGGGCAGGCGCTGCGGCCCAACATCTGGGACGTCGTCGCGCTGGTTCTGGTGATCGGCGCGCTGGTGCTGATCGTCTATGGCGGTCAGCAGACCACCCTTCCCTTGTCGACGCTCGATATCGCGCCGGTGTCGCTCGATCCGGCCAATCTCCCGGCCTATGCCTTGCGGACGACGATGCGGATGCTGCTCGCCATCGTCTGCTCGATCGTCTTCACCTTCATTTATGCGGCGCTTGCGGCCAAGAGCCGGCGCGCCGAGATGGTGCTGATCCCGCTACTCGACATCCTGCAATCGGTGCCGATCCTCGGCTTCCTGACCTTCACCGTCGTCTTCTTCATGAACCTGTTTCCGGGCCGCGTGCTTGGCGCCGAACTCGCCTGCGTGTTCGCGATCTTCACCAGCCAGGCCTGGAACATGACCTTCAGCATGTATCAGTCGATGCGCAACGTGCCGAAGGATCTGGAGGAGGCATCGCAAAGCTTTCACCTCAGCGGATGGCAGCGCTTCTGGCGGCTCGACGTTCCCTTCGCCATGCCGGGCCTGATCTGGAACACCATGATGTCGATGTCCGGCGGCTGGTTCTTCGTGGTGGCGTCGGAAGCCATCACCGTCGGCAACACCACGGTGACGCTGCCAGGCATCGGTTCCTACGTCGCGTTGGCCATCCAAAAGCAGAACCTGCCCGCGATCGGCTACGCCCTGCTGGCGATGCTTCTCGTCATCATTGCCTACGATCAGTTGCTGTTCCGGCCGGTCGTGGCCTGGGCCGACAAATTCCGCTTCGAGCAGACCGCTTCCGCCAGCGCACCGGAATCCTGGATGCTCGACCTGTTCCGCCGGACGCGGGCCTTGCGCGCCCTGACCTATCCGCTTGCAGCCCTGAACAAAGCCGTCTCGAGTTTTCATATTGCGCTGCCAAGCCGATTGAGAATGACGCGGAGAGCGAGCCGCCCGCCGTCGCGCGTCGTCGATGCGCTCTGGGTGGCAATTGTCGTCGCATGCACCGGCTACGCCGCCTGGAAGGTCTATGAATATCTTTCGGCGACGCTCGGCCCATCGGACGTCCTGCGCGCCGTCGGGTACGGGTTCATCACGCTGGCCCGCGTGGTCGTGCTGATCGCGCTGGCGACGCTGATCTGGGTGCCGGTCGGGGTCTGGATCGGACTGCGGCCGAAATTGGCCGAGCGGATCCAGCCGCTCGCGCAGTTTTTGGCGGCGTTTCCTGCCAACCTCGCATTCCCGGTGTTCGTCGTGATTATCGTTCGCTACGGCTTGGACCCGAATGTCTGGCTAAGTCCGCTGATGATCCTGGGGACCCAATGGTACATCCTGTTCAATGTCATCGCGGGCGCCAGCGCATTCCCGAGCGACCTTCGCGAGGCCGCCGGCAGCTTTCATCTGAAGGGATGGCGTTGGTGGATCAAGGTCATCCTGCCGGGCATCTTCCCCTATTACATCACAGGCGCCATCACCGCATCGGGCGGATCGTGGAATGCCTCGATCGTCGCGGAAGTCGCAAGCTGGGGCGACACCCATCTGACGGCCACAGGGCTCGGCGCCTATATAGCGAAGGCGACAGAAGCCGGTGACTTCCCTCGCGTCGTCCTCGGCATCGCCGTAATGTGCATTCTGGTGACGCTTTTCAACCGGCTGCTCTGGAGGCCGCTATATGCCTTCGGGGAGCGCCGTCTCCGCCTCGGCTGACCGGGAGAAAATCCATGCTCGATACCGCCAACCAGGCCAGCCTGCTCGATATCCGGGGCGTCTGCCGTTCCTTTCCGAAAGGCAGCGGCGAGGAACTGCTGGTGCTCGAAAAAGTCGATCTGACGATTCACGCCGGTGAAATCGTCGGCCTGCTCGGCCGCTCCGGATCGGGCAAGTCGACGTTGCTGCGCATCATCGCCGGGCTGATCACGCCGTCCTCGGGCGATGCGAAATGCCGTGGCGAGACGATCAAAGGGCCGCCGAATGGCGTCTCCATGGTGTTCCAGTCGTTCGCGCTGTTTCCATGGCTGACCGTCCTGCAAAACGTCGAATTGGGATTGGAAGCGCTGGGCATCGACGCCGCCGAGCGCCGCACGCGGGCACTTGCGGCAATCGACCTGATCGGCCTCGACGGGTTCGAGTCCGCCTACCCCAAGGAATTGTCGGGCGGCATGCGCCAGCGCGTCGGGTTCGCACGGGCGCTGGTGGTTCACCCGGACCTGCTATTGATGGACGAGCCGTTTTCGGCACTCGATGTGCTGACCGCCGAGACGCTGCGTACCGACCTGATCGATCTCTGGAGCGAAGGCCGGCTGCCGATCAAGTCGGTGCTGATGGTGACGCACAACATCGAGGAAGCCGTGCTGATGTGCGATCGCATCCTGGTATTCTCCTCCAATCCCGGCCGGGTCGCTGCCGAGATCAAGGTCGACCTGCCCCACCCGCGCAACCGTCTTGATCCCACGTTCCGCCAGCTCGTCGACAGCATCTATGCCCGCATGACGCAGCGCCCGGAGCCGCGCACGCCGGCCATCGACGGCCTTCACGGCATCGGCGTCGGCATGGTGCTCGACCACGTCTCCTCCAACGTGCTTTCGGGCCTGATCGAGACGCTGGCGGGGCCGCCATATAACGGGCACGCCGATTTGCCGGTTCTCGCCGGCCATTTGCAGCTCGAGGCCGACGAGATATTTCACCTCGGCGAGGCGCTGCAATTGTTGCGGTTTGCACAATTGAGCGAAGGCGACCTGATGCTGACGGATGCCGGCAAGCGCTTTGCCCATCTGGAAACCGACGCGCGCAAAAAACTGTTCGCCGAGCACCTCGTCAGCTATGTGCCGGTGATGGGCCTGATCCGCCGGGTGCTGGACGAGCGCCCCACCCACACGGCTCCCGCCGCACGCTTCCGCAACGAACTCGAAGACTACATGTCGGAGGACTACGCGGACGAAACGCTGAAGACCATCGTGTCGTGGGGACGCTATGCCGAGCTGTTTGCCTATGACGAGCAGTCGGAGCTATTCAGCCTGGAAAATCCGCATTAGCGCGAGATTCCGGGTTCAGCCCTGCGGGCTGCCCCGGAATGACGAAGCAAATTCACCCCGCCGGCGCAAACGTCTCCGCCCGCGCCATGGCCCAGGCTTCGCGGTAGCGGGGATCGCTGGTGCCGTCGATCAACTCGCCCGGGCGCAGCGACGGATAGAGTTTTGCAAATGACATGACATCATTCGTAGAGGAGCGCTGCGAGAAGTGGATCGGCCGCAATTGCTGCGGATGTTCGAGGCCTGCGGCGGCAAGAAGTTCGGACAGGGCATGCAGGGTGGCGTGATGATAATTGTAGACCCGCTCGACCTTGTGCGGCACCACCAGTGCACGGGCGCGGGATGGGTCCTGCGTGGTCACACCGGTCGGGCATCGATCGGTATGGCAGCTCAGCGACTGAATGCAGCCTATGGCGAACATGAAACCACGCGCCGAATTGCACCAGTCGGCGCCGATTGCCATCGCGCGCGCCATATCGAAGGCGGTCGCAATCTTGCCGGCGGCGCCGACGCGGATGCGATCGCGGGCATTGATGCCGACCAGCGCGTTATGGACGAAATTGACGCCCTCACGCATTGGCATGCCGAGATGGTCCATGAATTCAAGCGGCGCAGCACCAGTGCCGCCCTCGTTGCCGTCGACCACGATGAAGTCGGGATAGATCCCGGTCTGCAGCATCGCCTTGCAGATCGCCAGGAATTCCCAGGGGTGGCCGATGCACAGCTTGAAGCCGGCCGGCTTGCCGCCGGACAACCGTCGCATCTCGCCGATGAAGGCCATCATTTCCAGTGGCGTCGAAAAGGCGCTGTGTGACGCCGGCGAGATGCAATCCTCGCCCATCGCGACGCCCCGGATCTTGGAAATCTCCTCCGACACCTTGGCCGCCGGCAGCACCCCGCCATGGCCCGGCTTGGCGCCCTGGCTGACCTTGAGTTCGACCATCTTGATCTGGTCGTCGGACGCGATGCGGGCGAATTCTTCCGGGTTGAACGAGCCATCGCGGTTGCGGCAGCCGAAATAACCCGAGCCGATCTCCCAGATGATATCGCCGCCGTTTTCGCGGTGGTACGGGCTGACACCGCCCTCGCCGGTGTCATGCGCGAAACCGCCCTTCTTCGCGCCGGCGTTCAGCGCGCGCACCGCGTTCGGGCTGAGCGCGCCAAAACTCATCGCCGAAATATTGAACACCGAAGCTGAATACGGCTTGCTGCAATCCGGGCCGCCGATGGTGACGCGAAATTGCTCGACGGCACGAGCCTTCGGCGCCACCGAATGGTGCATCCATTCATAGCCGTCGCGATAGACGTCCTCCTGGGTGCCGAACGGCCGCTTGTCGAGCACCATTTTGGCGCGCTGATAGACCAGGGCGCGGGTGTCGCGGCTGAACGGCATGCCGTCCTTCTCGCTCTCGAAGAAGTACTGCCGCATCTCCGGCCTGATCTCTTCGAGCAGGAAGCGGATATGCGCCGAGATCGGATAGTTGCGTAGGACGGCGTGGTTCTTCTGCGTGAGATCGCGAATGCCGAGTGCCGTGAGGGCGGCGAAGATGACGATCGGAATCAAGACCAGATCGAACACCTTGTGGTCGGCCAGCCCGACACCGACAAGCAATACCGTGACGACAGCGCAAATCGTAAGGACGATGAAGCGCGGCGAGAACGGGAGCATCAGCGTTTCCATGGGACCCCTCGGGCAGCCTCTGCCGTATTATTCTTTATTAGGCGTAGCTTAATCCAGTTCTTAGAACAATTCTGTACACGATATCCGGCGTACAGGGCATCGATATGACAACAGCCGACCGGCGCGCTACCGAAGCCGCAGGCCGGGAATCAATCGGACAGGTGACATCACCTATTGCACGCGTTTTGCGCTGCAACGTAAGTTGATTAAATATCGAAAAGTTCAGTGGCTGTGCGGACGCATGCCACAGCTACGAACGTCATTCCGGGATGCGCCGCTTGGCGCAGACCCGGAATCCATACTCCTGATCATGATTTTGGATTCCGGGCTCGCGCTAACGCGCGCCCCGGAATGACAACCTGGAGGCAGAGCGGCTCACCGCTCGACGAACGCCTTCTCAATGACAAAATGGCCGGGCTCGCTGTGGCTGCCTTCGAGGAAGCCGCGCGCTTCGAACATCTGGCGCAGTTCTTCCAGCATCGCGGGACTGCCGCACATCATGATGCGGTCGGTCGCGATGTCGAGCGGCGGCTGGCCGATATCGTTGAACAATTGCTCTGAGGTGATCAGGTCGGTGATGCGGCCCCGGTTGCGGAACGGCTCGCGCGTCACGGTCGGATAGTAGGAGAGCTTCTCGCTCAGCAGCGGCCCAAACAATTCGTCGTCGCGGAGCTTCGCCACCAGTTGTTCGCCATAGGCGAGTTCGGAAACCTGCCGGCAGCCGTGAACGAGCACGATGCTCTCAAACCGCTCGTACACGTCCGGGTCCTTGATCAGGCTCGCGAACGGCGCCAGCCCGGTACCGGTCGACAGCAGCAGCAGGCGCTCTCCCGGAATCAGATTGTCAGTGATCAGCGTGCCGGTCGCCTTGCGTCCGACCAGGATGGTGTCGCCTTCCTTGATCTGCTGCAGCTTCGAGGTCAGCGGTCCGTCGGCGACCTTGATCGAGAAGAATTCGAGTTCTTCCTCATGATTGGCGCTCGCCATGCTGTAGGCTCGCAGCAGCGGGCGGCCATCCACCTCGAGGCCGATCATCGCGAACTGGCCGTTCTGGAAGCGAAAGCCGGAATTGCGGGTGGCGGTGAAGCTGAAAAGCGTATCGGTCCAGTGCCGGACAGAAAGAACTTTCTCTCTATGGAACGCGCTCATGTGTTTTCGTTTTTCCGATTGCCTTGATGTAGAATGATTGAGTTGTCCGGCCTCCGGAAAGGCGAAAAACCCTTCAAAACCCTTGGGAAGATTGACGATCTGGCGTGTGACCTACCCCAACGTCAGAGATAGTCAACAGGCCCCGGCGCGCAATTGGGATGCTCGAATGACTGTCGGTTTATTTCGCAAGATGGTTCATCGCAGCTTCATCGGAATGCCGGGGCAGGCGCAATTAACTTGCTGAAACGGGCGCTCCGCTGGCAATTAATTGCGGCACCCGCGCGAGACCGACCTTTGCGGCGATTTGGTAAGGTTTAGAAATGCTCAAAAGCCAACGAACATTCGTGAATGCCGTGAGGACGTATTGCGCCCATCACGGCATCGAGGTCGATGTCAGATCCCAGGGTTGGCTCATTATTATGCAGCGCGGGGCGAAGCAGCACTTCGCGTTTGGTTACGATCTTGGATTGAACAGCGCGGTCGCGCACCGGATAGCAAATGACAAGGCCGCGACGGCGGAAGTGCTGCAATTTTGCGGTATTGCCTGCGTTCCCCACACGGTGTTCTTGAGCCCGGCACTGAATGAATACATCCCGCCGCAACGCGCATGGGAGGCAATGCTTGGTCTCTTGCGGCAAAATCCCAAGGGCATCGTCGTCAAGCCCAACGAGGGAACGAGCGGTGATTTCGTCTTCAAGGTCCTGAGCGAGCCAGACCTCGAACTTGCCGTGCACAAGATCTTTTCCGCGTATCTCAGTCTCGCCGTGTCGCCCTACATGGAGATCGAAGACGAAGTCCGGGTGGTCGTTCTCGATCATGTTCCGGTCGTTGTTTACAGCAAGGCCCGTCCTTCGATCACAGGCGACGGCAAGCATTCCCTGCTGGAGTTGGCCGTTGCGGCCGTTCCAGCCGAACAGCGATCGGCCGTGTTGCCCGCCATGATCGCCGATCTCGACAAGGCCGATCTCGACGCTATTTTGCCCGATGGAGAACGGCGTGTCCTGAACTGGCGCCATAACCTCGATTCAGGCGCGCAGCCAATTCTTCTGGAGCACGGAAAGACGCGCGAAGCCTGTGCGGAGATTGCGGTGGCGGCGGCTAAAGCGATCGGGATCCGATTCGGATCGATCGACGTCGTTCGGGTCGATGGCTCCTGGCTGGTGCTCGAAGTCAATTCGGGGGTGATGATGGAAACGCTGAGCGGGCTGCATCCGGAACTGGCTTATGCGACCTACAGTTCCGCACTGGACAAGGTGTTCGGGTGAACGTGGGACCGCTCCCGCGGGGACGACGGATAGAGCTTTTTCAGTTACCCGTCCGCTGCGTGTTGTCGAGCAAGCTTGCGGCATTTTGCACCGTTGCTGAAATGTTTCCCGTTGTGAATCGCCCGGCCGCCGACTAGCGTTCAATGCAGCGCACAACCTGTGCCATCGGTCGCCTGACTGCGATCAATTGCATCAAGAACGCACATCAAGGGGGAAACACCATGAACGCATCAGTCAATCGTCAGATCTTGCTGGTTGAGAAACCGAGCGGCAAACTCGGCCCCGAACATTTCAAGCTATCCAACGGGTCCATCCCGGAGCCGAAGGACGGCGAGGCGCTGGTGCGGACGCGCTACATCTCGCTCGACGCCGCCAACCGCGCCTGGATGCATGGCGCCACCTATCGCGCGGCGGTCGAAGCCAACACGGTGATGGCGGGCGGCGGCATCGCCGAAGTCGTGTCGTCGAAAGCCCCTGACCTCGCGCCGGGCGATATCGTGTTCGGCGACACCGGCTGGCAGGATTACGCAGCGGTGCCCGCAAAGCACCTCAGCAAGATGCCGAAGCTGGAGCCGATGACGCATCTGCTCAGCGTCTACGGCATCGCCGGCCTCACCGCCTATTTCGGCCTGCTCGAAATTGGCAAGCCGAAGGCCGGCGAAACAGTGGTGGTCTCCGCCGCCGCCGGCTCGGTCGGATCGATTGTCGGCCAGATCGCGAAAATCAAAGGCTGCCGCGTCGTCGGCATCGCCGGCGGCAAGGACAAGTGCGGCTGGCTGACCACCGAACTCGGCTTCGACGCCGCGGTCGACTACAAGGACGGCGCAACTTTCAAGGCGTTGAAGGCGGCGGCGCCGAACGGCATCGATGTCTATTTCGACAATGTCGGCGGCGACATTCTCGAAGCCTGCCTTGCGCAGATGAACAACCGCGGCCGCATCGCCTGCTGCGGCGCGATCTCGCAATATGACGGCGTGCCGTCGGCGCATGGACCACGCGGCGTGCCCGGTCTGATCGTGGTGAAACGCCTTATCATGCAAGGCTTCATCGTGATGGATTACATGAACCGGCGCGACGAAGCCTTGCGCGACCTGCAATCATGGGTCGCCGCCGGCAAACTGAAAGTCCAGGAAGACGTCATCGACGGCCTCGAGAACACGCCGCAGGCCCTGATCGGCCTGCTCGCCGGCGAAAACCGCGGCAAGCGGATGGTGAAGGTGTGATGATCTTTCCGTCATGGCCGGGCTTGTCCCGGCCATCCATGTCTTTCTGAAGCATCGAAGACTTCGATGCGCAGCACAAGGCCGGGCATGACGAACCGGTTTAGTGCGTCGTACTCGGCGCCGGCGAAACCGGCTGCGCATCACCCGTTTCGTCCCTTCGTCCCGCGAGCCAGTTCTCGAACCGCTGCACCACGACAAAGAACGTCGGCACGAACAACACCGCCAGACAGGTAGACGCGATCATTCCCGAAAACACCGTAATACCGATCGACTTGCGGGCGCTGGCGCCGGCGCCGGTCGCGAGCACGAGCGGCACCACGCCGAGGATGAAGGCAAACGACGTCATCAGGATCGGCCGGAAGCGCGCCCGCGCCGCATTGATCGCAGATTCCAGCAGCGGCCTGCGGTCGCGCACATGAAGCTCGAGCGCGACTTCGACGATCAGGATGGCGTTCTTGGCCGACAGCGCGATCAGCAGGATGATGCCGATCTGGGTGTAGAGATTGTTCTCGATCCTTAGGGCGGTAAGCACCAGCATCGGGCCGATCAATGACAGCGGCACTGCGAGGATCACCGAGATCGGCGCATACCAGCTTTCGTACTGTCCGGCGAGCACGAGATAAACCAGCAGCAGCGCAAGGCCGAACGCCAGGTAGATCTGGCCGCCGACAACCTTCTCCTGGTACGACATCGCCGTCCACTCATAGCCCGTGCCCGGCGGCAGGGTCTTGGCGGCGATCTCTTCCATCAGCGTCATCGACTGGCCGGAGCTGTAACCGGTCGCGGGCAGGCCGATCACGCTTGCGGACGGATAAAGATTGTACAGGCTGATCAATGACGGGCCGACCGCGGGGGTGATCTTCGCCACCGTGCCGAGCGGGATCATGTCGCCCTGGCTGTTGCGCACCATCAGGTTTTCGATATCACGCGATGTCAGTCGAAACTGTGCATCCGCCTGCGCATAGACCTGGAAGGTGCGGCCGAACTTGTTGAACTGGTTGACGAAGGTCGAACCCATGTAAGAGGACAGCGTCGAGAATATCTGGTCGGTCGTGACATGCAGGGTCTGGGTCTTGATCCGGTCCACTTCGACATCGAACTGCGGCACCATTGAGCGGAACGACGAGCTGACCCGCTGCAGAGCGCTCTGCGACTGGGCATTGGCAACGATGGCACCCGCGATGGCCTGCAATTTATTATAATCGGAATTGCCGTCCCGGAGTTGGACCTGCATGGCGAAGCCCGCCGCGTTGCCGATGCCCTGAATCGGCGGCGGCGGAATCACCAGGATCTGCGCCTCGGGGATCGCGGCCATCTTTTCGTTCAGGCTGACGAACAATGATCGCAGGTCCTGGCCCGGGCCGCGCGCGCTCCACTCTTTCAGAATCAGATAGGCGACGCCCGCGTTGGCAAGGCTCGACGAACTATCGAGCGCCGATATGCCGGCGATGCTGATCACCTGATCAACGCCGGGCGTCTTGCCGGCCACTTCGCTGATCTGGCTGAGCACCCGCTGGGTGCGGTCGAGCGCAGCGCCATCGGGCAACTGCGCGGCGACCAGGAGATAGCCCTGATCCTCGATGGGGATAAAGCCGGTCGGCACCCGCGACAGGCCATAGCCGGCGATTCCGATCAGGATCAACGCGGAGATGACCGACAGGTTGCTGTGCGCAACCAGGCGGCCGATCAGCCCGGCATAGCCCCTCTCCAGGCGATTATAGACCGCGTTGAAACCGCGATAGAAGAAGTTGCGCTGCTCCGGCGGCACCGGCCGGCGCAGCCAGAGCGCACACTGCGTCGGCTTCAGCGTGGCTGCGTTGACGGCGCTTAGCAGCGCGGTCGCGGCGATGACCAGCGCGAACTGCGAGTACATCCTGCCCGTCAGACCCGGCAGAAATGCCGACGGCAGGAACACCGAGATCAACACCAGCGTGATGCCGACGATCGGCGCGAACAGTGCGTCCATTGCCTTGATCGCGGCATCATGGCCGGACATGCCTAGCTCGATATTATGCGCGGCGCCCTCCACGACGACGATGGCGTCGTCGACCACGATGCCGATTGCGAGCACGATCGCAAACAGGGTCGAGATATTGACCGTAAAACCGAGTGCCGCCATCGCGGCGAAGGCGCCGATGATCGTGACCGGCACCGTCGTTGCCGGCACCAGCATCGCGCGCCAGTCCTGCAGGAAGATCAGGATCACGACCAGGACGAGCAGGCCGGCCTCGATCAGCGTCTTGTAGACCTCCTTGATCGATTCCGAGACGAATTTGGTGGTGTCGAATGGCGTATCGTATTTGACGTCCTGCGGAAATCCCTTGGCCAGCTCCGCCATCTTCTTCTCGACCGCCAGCTCGACCTCGAGCGCGTTTGCGCCGGGCGACTGGAATACGCCGATGCCGGTAGACGGCTTGTTGTTGAGCGAAAACATCTGGCTGTAGGTCTGGGCGCCGAGTTCGACCCAGCCGACGTCGCGCACGCGGGTGACATCGCCATTGTTGCCGGTCTTGACGATGATGTCCTCGAACTGGCTCTTGTCGTCGAGCCGTCCCTGGACGTTCAGCGTGTACTGGAAAGCCTGTCCCGGCGGCGTCGGCGGCATGCCGACCTGGCCCGCCGTCACCTGCTGGCTCTGCTGCTGGATCGCCTGGATGACGTCCTGCGGCATCAGCGAGCGCACTTGCAGTTTGTTCGGATCGAGCCAGACCCGCATCGAATACTGGCCCGTGCCGAACACCGTGACGTTGCCGACGCCTGGCAGCCGCGACAGCTCGTCGCGAATGTTGATGGTGGCGTAGTTCGAGAGGAACAGGCTGTCATAGGTCGAATTCGGCGACGTCAGCGTCACGAACAGCAGGATCGCCGTGGACTTCTTCTGCACGGTGACGCCCTGGCTCTGCACCGATTGCGGAAGCTGCGACAGCGCGCTCGATACGCGGTTCTGCACCAGCACCTGCGCGAAATTCAGGTCGGTGCCGATCTTGAAGGTGACCGTCAGCGAATAGGTACCGTCGGCGCCGCTATAGGACTGCATGTAGAGCATGTCCTCGACGCCGTTGACCTGCTGCTCGATCGGCAGCGCCACGGTGTCGATGACGGTCTTGGCGCTGGCGCCGGGATAGCGCGTCGTGACCTGTACGGTCGGCGGCACGATGTCGGGGTACTGCGCGACCGCAAGACGGAACAGGCATACACCGCCGATCAGGATCATCAGGATCGCGATGACGTTGGACAGAACCGGCCGCTCGATGAAGAACTTCGAAATCATGGCCGATCCTACTTGGCTGCCGTGGCGCCGCTCGACTCGATCTTGCGCAGTTGCGGATCGACCTTCTGGCCGGGAATCGCGCGCAGCAAACCGGCGATCACGACCCGGTCATCGGGCTTCAGGCCGCCATCAATCACGCGCAGATCGCCCTCGAGCGGCCCGGTCTGCACCTTGCGCTGCTCGACGACATTCTCGGCGTTCACGACCAGCAGGTATCGCCCGGCCTGATCGCTGCCCAGGGCGACGTCGGGAACCAGCAAGGCGGACTGTTGCTGATCGATCGGTACGCGAACTCGAACATAATAGCCGGGCAGCAGCACACGGTCGGCATTGGGCAGTATGCCGCGTACCGGGAGCGTGCCGGTCGACTGGTTGAGCGTCGGCGCCACGTAATTGAGCTTGCCTTGGTGCGGATAGCCGGTCTCGGTCTGGAGCCCGACCTCGACCGGAAACTGCGCGAGATCGCTCGCCGTCAAGCCGCGCCGGCGGGCTTCCTCCCGAATGCGCAGCACGTCCTGTTCGTTGACGTTGAAATTCACATAAATCGGGTCGAGCGCCACAATGGTGGCCAACTGGGTCGGCGACGACACGCCGACGAGTTCGCCGACCGAGACCAGATGCGCGCTGACGATGCCGTCGAACGGCGCCGTTACGTTGGTATAGCCGTAGTTGACTTGCGCAATCTTGGTGTTGGCCTGCGCCTGCTGCAGATTGGCCTGGGCGTTGTCGCGCGCGGAGGTGGACGTATCCAGCGTCGCCTGTGAGACGGCCTGCCGTTGCACCAGATCCACCTGACGCTTGTAATCGGCCTCTGCCTGCTTCAGCGTCGCCTGCGCGCCGGCCTCGGCTGCCTGCGCCTGCTCCAGCTTCAATTTGTAGGTTTCGGGCTCGATCGTGAACAGTGTCGTGCCTTCCTTGACGAAGGTACCGTCCTGATAGTTGATCGATTGCAGAAAGCCTTGCACGCGTGCCACCAGATCGACATTCTTGATCGGGGCCGTGTTGCCGGTGGCCTCCAGATAACGCGTAACGGCCCTCTGCACCGGCACCCCGACATCGACCTTCGGTGGCGGCGGCGGCACAAAACTATTTTGTTCGCAGGCACTTAAGACGCCCGACGCGAATATGACGAAGGCGGCCCGGGAGACTGTGGTGTATCCCTGCATCACGCAGCCCTTCATCTTGATGAATGCTCGCGAATGCGTAGGCTTCATTTTCCATGCCCCAATTCATTTTGCGTCAGGGAGATTCTCGTTATGAGAAATGATTTCCGCAATGCAATGAATAGCAACGATCAATAGCAACTATCTGCTTGCAGTGGAACCCGAAACCGAAAATGATGCCAAGCACTAAATTTTAACCGTCAACATATTCAATAGCTCACTTCCAATATCTTCCTTCCAGGATTTCATTTTCACTTCAGTTGAGGCGGCGGCTCCGTCGGCAACAAAGGGATTTATTCAAATGAGCAACGCGGTGAGACGTGCGCTGTACGCGTCGCTGGCGATCGTGACATTCGCCTTAACGATGCCGGCATTTTCGCAGGCGCCGACCCAGGCACAACGCGGCGCCATCAAATCCCAGTGCCGCTCCGATTACATGGCGCATTGCTCCAGCGTTCCCCCGGGCGGCGAGGCATCGCTGCAATGCCTGCAGAAGAACATGTCGAGCCTGTCATCGAGTTGCCAGACGGCTGTGCGCGCCGTGGAAGCCCCCGCAGCCCCGAAGGCCGAAGAATCCGCGCCTGCCGCAGCTCCGGCAGCAACGACGGCCGCCAAACCGGCCGCCGAGACCGCAGCTCCGAAGGCTGCAGGCACGACGGCCAAGAAGCCCAGCGATGCTCAGGTTGCCGCGGTCCGCAGCGCCTGCCGCTCCGACTATCCAAAAGTCTGCTCCGGCGTGCCGACCGGCGGCGCACCCGCGCTGCAATGCCTCGAAAAGAACAAGGCAAAGGTCTCTGCGTCCTGCCAGCAGGCCGTCAACGCGGCTAGCGGCGGCGGTACGGCATCCGCAGCAGGCGGTACGGCAACCGCCAGTCCGCCAGCCGCAGCTACCCCGGCGCCGGCCCTGGTGCTGCGGCCGATGCGGCCGCGCGAGGAGTTGTTCGTCCTCAGATCGGCCTGCGGTGCCGACGTTCGTACGCTTTGCGGCGGCGTCGCGCCCGGCGGCGGCCGTATCGTGCAATGCCTGGCGACGCAGGCGGCGTCGATTTCGCCCGCGTGCAAGGAAGTGCTGGCTCAGTTCGCCGCGCGATAACTGGATACGGACATATTCTGCCGGCGGCCTGCCATTGCTGCTTCGTCAGCTTGTAAAGGCCGTCGAGGAAATTGAGGATCGGGAGGAAGACGCCAAACAGCTCGACGCCAATGCGACGCGGCGTGACAAGGACCGCGGCACAGCCCACGATCAACCGACATCTGAAGAAGGAAATACCCATGCTACGCGCCATCCTGATCGCCGCCGTCCTGTGCACCTCCGGAGCCGCATTCTCGCAGGAGATGACCGCCGAGCAGCGCAACGCCTGCATGGGCGACTACGAAAAATTCTGCAAAGGCACCATGCCGGGGGGAGGCAGGATCATCGCCTGCCTGGCCAAATCGAGCGACAAGCTGACGCCGGCGTGCAGGAAAGTCCTGGCAGACGCCGAGAAGAAGTGACTCGCACGGGCCGTTCCGGCGGATGCACTTTGATTGATCCCCATGATGTGCAAGCATTGACGCTTGTTGATCCGGCGCTCGATGATTCGAACCACACATGAGAACGTTTTCAGTGGCGTTGCCGCTCTGGGCCCGGGCCGTCTTGCTGGCGGGCGTGGTTTGTATGGTCGCCGGAGCCGGACTCGCCTTGTACCGGTATTATGTCAAGCCGACGACGCTGAGCCTGGCGGTAGGATCATTCGACGGTCAGGCCGCGCAGATCGCCTCGATCGTCGCCGGCCGGCTTGATGCGACCAATTCCCCGGTCCGGCTGAAGATCGTGCGGACCGACAATGCCGTCGATTCCGCAAAAATGTTCGCCGCCGGAAAGGTCGACCTTGCCATCGTGCGTGCCGACGTCGGCGATCTCTCGCAGGCGCGAAGCGTGGCGCTGGTGGCCAAGAGCGTCCTGATGATCCTGGCCCTGCCGGGATCCGGTATCACCAGCATCGAGAAACTGAAGGGCCACACGGTCGGGGTGGTCGGCGGTGACGTCGACCAGAAGATCGTCGACGCGCTGAAAACGGAATATGACCTCGCGGATAAAGTCGTATTCAAGAACATCGCACCGCCGGACACGCCTCGCGCAATCAAGGCGAGGGAAGTCAACGCGCTGTTGCTGGTGCTTCCCCTCAATGAAAAATATCTGTCCCTGGTCAGGGGGCTGTTCCGCGACAACAAGAATTCCTTTCCATCGCTGATCCCCGTTGAATCGGCCGGCGCCATCGCCGATGTGGAAGGCGCATATGAAAGCTTCGATATCCCTCTGGGAACGCTTCGCGGCAACCCGCCGGTCCCCGATGCCGACCTGACGACGCTGCGCGTTGGTTCGTTTCTGGTCGCCAACAAAAAGCTCGACGCCGATCTGATTACAACGCTCACCCAAGCGCTGATGAATGCCCGCAGAGACCTGGTGGGGGACCAGCCACTGCTTGCCGGGCTCGCCGCCTCCGACACCGATCAAGATGCGTATATCCCGGTGCATCCGGGCGCGGCCGCGTATTATAACGGCACCCAGCAAAGCTTCATGGACAAGTATGGCGACTGGATCTATCTGACGCCGATGTTCCTTGGCGCGATGGCGTCGATCTTCGCGGCGGCGTGGCGGTTCCTTGGCATTAAGGAACTCGAAGCCGAGGGATCACCGTTGAAGAGCTTGTTTGCTTTGCCCCGCCGGATAAGAGAGGTGGCGAGCGAAGCCGAACTGACCGAGATCGAGAACCAGGTTGACAATGCCCTGGAGATCGAACTTTCAAAAGCGATCGACAGCGGAAACACGCAGGATATCGCCACGTTGACTTCGCTGGCGCTTCGGCTGGAGGATTCCATTCATCGCCGCAGGCAGATGCTCGCGGCCAAGCTGGTCGCGCATGATGCGTCGGCTTGAATTTCGAATGCGCGGCATGACGGACCATCGGGGAGAAAGACCGTGCGTATCGCCGTGATCGGCGGAGGTCCCGGAGGCCTTTATTTCGCCTATCTCTGGAAGCGGCGCCATCCGGACGCCGAGATCCAGCTGTTTGAGCAGAATGCTGCCGACGCCACCTGGGGCTTTGGCGTCGTGTTTTCCGAGCAGGCGCTCGAATTCCTGCGCGCCGACGACCCCGACACGGTCGACGCCATCGCGCCGCGGATGGAAAGCTGGAAAAACATCACGCTTAATCTGCGTGGCGAGAGCGTCCAGATCGACGGCGTCGGCTTCGCCGCGATCGGCCGGCTTGACTTGCTTACGATCCTGCAGCAGCGCGTGCGCGCCGCCGGAGTGACACCACACTACGACACGCCGATTCAGTCCGTCGACGAGCTGCGCGATTACGATTTGATCGTCGCGGCCGACGGCCTGAACTCGCTGGTGCGCCGCACGTTCGAGAGCGAATTCGGCGCATCGGAGTCCCATTCGTCCAACAAGTTTGCCTGGTACGGCACCACGAAGCGGTTCGCGACGCTATCGCAGACTTTTGTCGAAACCGAACTCGGCACGTTCAACGCGCACCACTACAGGTATGCGCCCGCGATGAGCACATTCCTGGTCGAATGCGATGCGGCAACATGGCAGCGCTACGGGTTTGCCGACAAGACCATCGAGCAATCGCAGGCGATCTGCGAGCAGGTGTTCGCCTCGACGCTCGACGGCCATCGGCTGGTATCGAACAGATCGGTGTGGCGAACTTTCCCGTGGATCTGGAACGAGCGCTGGTCGTCAGGAAATATGGTGCTGATCGGCGATGCCCTGCACTCCGCGCATTTTTCCATCGGCTCCGGCACGCGTCTCGCGATCGAGGATGCGATCGCCTTGACTAAAGCGCTGGAGACGGAAGGCGATATTCCGGCCGCGCTTACCCGCTACCAGAGCGAACGCAAGCCGATCGTGAAAAAGCTGGTGACGGCGGCGCGCACCAGCGCCGACTGGTACGAGAAATTCCCCGACCATATGAAGCTCGGCCTGATGGATTTTGCGTACAGCTACATCACCCGTTCGGGCCGGATCGACGATGCGCGGCTGCGGGCGATGTCGCCTTCGTTTATGGCGCAATACGAGGCATCGAAGCGGCTGCAGCAAGGCGGGAGCCAGCGATGACGCACGAGATCGCCGACCTGGTGCCGACGGACAGCCCAGGCGCTCGCGAGATCGGCTTTGCGATTCCCGAACGGTACAACGCAAGCCATATCCTGTTCGATAATCTCTCGCAGGGTCGCGGCAAGAAGCCTGCCCTGATCGGTCCGGCCGGAACGCGCAGCTATGCGGAGCTTTGCGCGGAAGCCTCGCGATGGGGAAATGGCTTCCAGTCGCTTGGGCTGAAGCGCGGTGACCGTATCCTGATGTTCCTGGACGATACGCCCGCTTACCCCGCAGCGTTCTTCGGCGCGGTCCGTGCCGGCTTCGTTCCGCTGCTGATCAACACGCTGACGCCGCCGGATCTGCTGCAGTTCTATCTGTCGGATTCGAACGCCTCCGTTGCAGTCGCCCAAGCCGAATTTTGTGCGCGCTTCGATGCTGTCGCCTGCGAGAACACGCAGTTGCGCACGTTGATTGTCGTCAACGGTTCGGTCAGCGATCACGCCGCAGTTAATGCGATCAGCGCAAGCCCTTGGTTACAGAAATTTCCCTCCGAACTTGCGGAAGCCGACACCCACCGCAACGAGATGGCGTTCTGGATGTACTCTTCGGGCTCGACCGGCAGGCCCAAGGGGATCGTCCATCTGCAGCACGACATGGCCTATAGCGAGGTCGCGTTTGCCCGCAACGTGCTGAAGCTCGAGCCGGACGACATCTGTTTCTCCGTGCCGAAGATCTTCTTCGCCTACGGTTTCGGCAATTCGATCACCTTCCCGTTCTCGGTCGGCGCGGCGACGCTGCTGCTGCCGGGCCAGCCAAAACCGGCGGCGATCTTCGAGGCCATCGGGCGCTTCCGTCCCACCGTATTCTTCGGATTGCCGACGCTCTACACTTCCCTGACAAAGGCCGAAGGCGTGGCCGCCACGAATTTCTCATCGCTGCGCATGGCGCTATCGGCCGCCGAAGTGCTTTCGGCGGAGGTTTTTAATAGCTGGAAAGCGCTAACCGGCCTTGAGATCGTCGAGGGCCTGGGCTCCACGGAAGCCCTGCACATCTATCTCTCCAACCGGCCGGAGAAAAAGAAGCTCGGCGCCGCCGGGCTTCGCGTGCCCGGCTATGAAGTCGCGCTCAAGGATAAAGACGGCCGCGAGGTCGGCGACAACGAGGAGGGCATCCTGTGGGTCCGCGGCGATTCCAACACGCCGCTGTACTGGAACCGGCCGGATAAATCGGCAGAGACCATTCGCGAGGGCGGCTGGATCTACACCGGCGACCGCTTCGTTCGCGACAGCGACGGATTTCATTTCTTCCGAGGCCGTGCCGATGATCTGATAAAAATCTCCGGCCAGTGGGTCTATCCGCTCGAAGTCGAGCTGTGCCTCGCCGAGCATCCCGATATCAGGGAATGCGCGGTATTCGCGGCTGAGCTGCCGGACAGGCGCATGACCCTAAAGGCGGTGGTGGTGATGAACACCCGCGACTTCGATGCGAGCGACACGACCAGGATGCTGCAGGATTACGTGAAAGCAAAGCTGTTGCCCTATAAATATCCGCGCGAGATCCGCTTCATCGACGAATTGCCAAAGACCGGCACCGGCAAGATCGACAGGCAAGCGGTGATGAAACTATAGCCTCTTGCGCCTCAACACATTCGATGTCGTCCCGGCGAACGCCGGGACGACGAAAGAGTTCGGCTAATCCCCCAGCCCCGTCCCGCCATACAGCCACGCCAGATGCCCATAATAATCCTCCGACGTCTTCGCGCTCATGATGGCGTTGCGGAGGCGGGCGTGTTCGCCTGCGGGATGATAGATGTGCTCGCCGATCAGGCGGGATTGCAATTGCACGCGCGCGGTACGAGGAAAGCGCTGGGCGCGATACTGTTCAAGCGCCGTGGCGTGATCGTCGTGGGTCGCCAGCATGTGCGAAAGGCACACCGCATCTTCCATCGCCTGACAGGCGCCTTGCGCGAAATATTGCATCATCGGATGCGCGGCGTCGCCGAGCAGCGCGACGCGGCCATCGACCCAGCGCTCGACCGGATCGCGATCGCACAGCACCCAGAGCTTCCAGTTCTTGCCATGACGGATGATGTTCTGCGCCCGCGCATGCACGTGCTCAAAGCCCTGCATCACCTCTTCGTCGGAGACCGGCTTGCCTGCGACCGGCTCCGGCGCGTCATTGTGATAGGTCACGACGAGGTTGAACACCTTCCAGCCCGACAGCGGATAATGCACGATGTGGCACTTCGGGCCGGCCCACAGCGTCGCCGCATTCCAGCGCAGATCTTCCGGCATCTGCTCGGTCGGAATCACCGATCGGTACGTCGTATGTCCGGAAACCCGCGGCGGCCCGTCGGCCGCAACCTGTTTGCGGATATTCGACCACAGCCCGTCCGCGCCGACCAGCAGCGATCCCGTGACACGCTCGCCAGACGCCAGCCGCGCCGTCACGGATGAACCGTCCTGGTCGTAGCCGACCACTTCCGAGCTCACGCGCAACTCGATCAGCTCGTGGTCCTGGCAGGCTTTCAGGAATACGCCATGCAGATCGCCGCGATGCACCACCGCGTAAGGATTGCCGAAGCGCGAGCGAAACGCATCACGCAAATCGACATGAGTGATCTCCTCGGCCGTCAGCGCATCCATCAGCCGTAGCTGGTCGATATAGACGGCCATGCCGCGCGCCGCCTCGCCGACGCCGAGATAATCGAAGGCATGGAACGCGTTGGGCCCAAGCTGGATGCCGGCGCCGATCTCGCCAAGCGCCGCGGCCTTTTCAAGCAGGATCGAACGGACGCCCTTTTGTGCAAGGCCAAGCGCCGCCGCCAGGCCACCGATGCCGCCGCCTGCGATCAACACCGGTCGTGCGCCCGCCAACGCCATCAGCCCGCCTTCCCCAGATGTTCGAGCGCATCTTCGGCGCGCAGCGGCACCCGCGAAGCCTCGTTGTTGAGATCGACCAGTTGCGTCAGCAGCGCCATCAAGGTCTTGCGATCCGCCGGCTTGAGCGGTTGCAGCATCCGCGCCTGCGCGCGGTCGACCGACGGCACGATATCCCGCAACAGCGCCGCACCGGACTTGGTCAGATAAAGCAGCTTTATCCGCTTGTCCTCGGATGACGGTTTGCGCTCGACATATAGCTTCGCTTCCAGCCGCTCGATCACGCTGCCAAGCGTCGAGCGGTCGAAGGCGATCACTGCGGAAAGCCGCGTTGCGTCGATGCCGGGATGGGTTCGGATCGCAACCAGCGCAGCGTATTGCACCGGCGTCAGGTCGTAGGCGCGGCACTCTTCCACAAAGATCGCGACGGCGATCTGCTGCATCCGCCGGAACAGATAGCCCGGCGCGGTGTAGACGGCGTCCATCGTGATCGGCGGGGTCTTACTCGGCATCTGGCTGCTTGTCCGGCGCCGCGTCCGCAAACGCCTTGAGGTTTTTCGCCGCCGCCTCGGCTTTCAGCAGGCGGGGAAAAGCCGCAACATCAACGCCGAAGCGCCGCGCATTGGCAAGTTGCGGCACCAGGCAAAGATCGGCCATCGTCGGCGTGGCGCCAAAACAAAACGGCCCGCTCTCGCCGGCGATCAACGTTTCGCAAGCGGCAAGGCCCTCGCGATTGGCCCAGGCCGCCCAGCCCGTCACCTGCTCTTCGGGCAGGCCGAGCTGGCGCAGTCGCGCCAATACCTTGAGATTCTGCACCGGGTGGGTGTCGCAGGCGAGCGCCATCGCGAAAGCGCGGACTTTGGCGCGGCGCAGCGGATCCTTCGGCAACAGCGGCGGCTCGGGGTGAATCTCGTCCAGCCATTCGATGATGGCAAGCGACTGGGTCAGGATCACGCCCGCATCGTCCTCCAGCGTCGGCACCAGCCCCTGCGGGTTGATGGCGAGATAAGCTGGCGCGCATTGTTCGCCCTTGCGAAGGTGGTGCGGCAGGTGCTCGGCGCTTAGTCCCTTCAGGTTCAATGCGATTCGGACCCGGTAGGACGCGCTGCTGCGGAAATAGCCATGCAGCTTCATCGGAACCTCCCTCAAATTTATCGTTTGCCTTGTTGACGCTAGCCATATTGTAAGTATGCTGTCAATTGTCACATGATCCGGAAACGTGACTACTGGTTTCCGAATGGATCATGCTCAAACAAGAGACAGAGCGGAATGACTAAGTCATCCGGCTCGCACAACAAAAACCACGGGAGGCTCGCCATGGAAGCCGTACAGAAGACACCGGAACGCGAGGCGTTCTACAAGAAGATCGACGGCGAAAATCTCTCGGCGCTGTGGAACGTGATGGGCGACCTGATTACGCCGGAGCCGAAAAGCGCCTGCCGCCCTCATCTATGGAAGTTCGACGCCATCCGCGACTACATGACGGAAGCTGGCAAGCTGATCACCGCCAAGGAAGCCGAGCGGCGGGTACTGGTCCTGGAAAATCCGGGGCTGCGCGGGCAATCGAAGATCACGACGTCGCTATTTGCCGGCGTGCAGATGGTGGTCCCCGGCGACATCGCGCCGGCGCATCGGCACAGCCAGTCGGCGCTGCGTTTCGTGCTCGAAGGCAAGGGCGCCTATACGGCCGTTGATGGCGAGCGCACCGCGATGGAGCCCGGCGATTTCGTCATCACGCCGTCGATGACGTGGCATGACCACTCCAACGAAACCTCCGAGCCGATGTTCTGGCTCGACGGGCTGGATATCCCGATGGTGCAGTTCTTCGATGCGTCCTTTGCGGAAGGATCGAACGAAGACCAGCAGAAGATCACCCGGCCCGCCGGCGACAGCTTTGCGCGCTACGGCCACAACCTGCTGCCGGTCGACGAGAAGCGCACATCGAAGACCTCGCCGATCTTCAACTACCCCTACAGCTACACGCGCGAGGCACTGGAGCAGGCGAAAACGCGCAACGAGTGGGACGCCTGCCATGGGCTGAAGCTGAAGTTCTCCAATCCCGAGACCGGCGACTTCGCGATGCCGACCATCGGCACCTTCATTCAACTGCTGCCGAAGGGCTTCAAGACCGCGCGCTATCGCTCGACCGACGCCACCGTGTTCGCGGCGATCGAAGGCCGTGGCCGCACCCGGATCGGCGAACAGACTTTCGAGTGGGGTCCTCGCGACCTGTTCGTGGTGCCGAGCTGGCAATGGGTCACCCACGAAGCGGACGCGGATTCCGTGCTGTTCAGCTTCTCGGACCGCCCGGTGCAGCAGAAGCTGGATTTGTTCCGCGAAGATCGCGGCAACGCGTGAGCGATATTCGTCGTCCCGGACAAGCGAGCATTAGCGAGCGCCGATCCGGGACCCATCACCCGCGGCGGGTATGGTTGCGGGAGGCGTCTGCCATCTTGCCTTAATCGATGGGGACAACGCGGTATGGGTCCGGCTCAAGGCCGGGACGACAAAGTAGCTACCGCCAATGCAACAACCGCGCTTCCAGCCATCCGATCAGCTTCCCCACCGCCAGCCCGAACAGCGACAGGATGACGACGCCGGCCAATAGCTGATCGGTCTGCATCAGATTGCCGGCCTGCAGCACGAATGCGCCGATGCCGTATTGGGCGCCGATCATCTCGGCGCTCACCACCAACAGCAGCGCCACCGACGCAGTGATGCGGAAGCCCGCAAGGATCGAGGGCAGCGCGCCCGGCCAGATCACGCGGCGGACGATGGCGTGAAACGGCACATTAAAACTCTGCGCCATCCGGATCAGGTTGCGCGGCACATTGTCGACGCCGCTATAGACCGAGATCGCGGTGGAAAAGAACACCCCGAGCGCAATGGTTGCGATCTTGGGCTCTTCACCGATACCGAGCCAGAGGATCAGAAGCGGCAGCAGCGCGATTTTCGGAATCGGAAATAATGCTGAGACGAAGGTAATTCCGACGCCGCGTGCCAGGGTCGAGAGCCCGATCGCGAAGCCCACGATGACGCCGGCCACCGTACCGATAATCCAGCCGGAGCCTATGCGCATGACCGAATAGGAGAGGTGTTGCCACAGCGCACCGCTCAGTGCGAGCTTGTAGATCGCGACCGCAATCGCCGACGGCGCGGGCAGGAACAGCGGATTGACGAGAGCTACGCTGCCGGCCAATTGCCAAAGCCCGATCACCAGCGCCAGCGCGATCCAGCCGGACGTACGGCCGGCTTTCGGCGTGAAGCCCGCGCCGCGGAATGCGACCGGTCGGGTCCCGGTTGTGGGGTCATCCTGCGGCGAACGGTCAAGCATGCTGGACCTCGCGCTCGGCGTCGATCGCCTGCTCGCGGATCAGCGACCAGAGTTCGTCCTGCAGCGCCAGCAGTTTGCCGCGGGCTTCGATCTCGCCGCGTTCGCCGCGCGTCATCGGGATGGTGACGACCTCGCGCACACAGCCGGGCCGCCGCGACAGCACGACGATACGGTCGGCGAGCCGAATCGCTTCCTCGAGATTATGCGTCACATACACCGCGCCCATCGAACCATCGGCGAGCAATCCGACAAAATCCTCCATCAGCAATTCGCGGGTTTGAGAATCCAGCGCCGACAGCGGCTCGTCCATCAACAGGATCGCGGGCCGCACCGCGAGTGCGCGGGCGATGCCGACGCGCTGGCGCATGCCGCCCGACAATTGTTTGGGGTAGGTGCCGCGGAAATCGGAGAGGCCCGTGCGGCGCAGGGCGTCATCGACAACGGCCCGGCGCGCGCTGACCGCCAGGCCGGTATGCAGCAGCGGGAATTCGACGTTCTCCTCGACCGAGCACCAGGGCAGCAGCGCAAAATCCTGGAACACAAAGGTCAGCGGATTGAGACTGCCCGCCGGCGCCGCGCCGCGCAATTCGGCCTTGCCCTCGCTCGGTTGCAGCAACCCGCCAAGGATCGACAACAGCGTACTCTTGCCACAGCCGGAGGGACCGACGACCGCGACCACTTCGCCGGACCTGACCGTGAACGACACGCGATCGAGCACCTCGAGCGCGCCGAAGCGATGGGAGATATGGTCGGCGATCAGCTCCATCCGGTCCTTTGTCTCCAAAATTCGTTTTAGCTCGTCATGCCCGGGCTTGTCCCGAGCATCCACGTCTTAACGGTATTGCGGCAACAAAGACGTGGATGGCCGGGTCAAGCCCGGCCATGACGAAAGGGCGCCAGCATCAATCCGGCTTCACATAATCCTTGGCGATGATCGCGTCCGCACCGAATCCCTTGTCGACGAAGCCCTGCTCCTGCAACCAGCTGATTTGATTCGCGACGTTCTTGACGTCGAGCTTCCCGTCTGGGTCGATATAGGCGCAATTGCCGACCACCTGCTCCACCGGCAGATTGGTGTATTTCGCGATGATCTCCAGCAGCGGTTTCGTCTTGTCGTTGATCGGCGCCTTGCCGCCGCTCATTCCGGCCAGGATCACATCATGATATTCGCGGTCGGCGCGGACCAGCGCCATTAAAAGTTTTGTCACCAGCGGCTTGTTGGCGAGCGTTTTTGGCGAGGCAAACACGGCCCCCAACTGCCACGGCGTCTCGTCGCCGACCCAACCCAACAGTTTCGCGCCGTTTGCTTCCATCAGCGGCCGCGCGGTCGAGACCGGCAGCAAGGCCGCATCGACGGATTCGCCCTTCAGGGCGGCTGCGGCATTCGACAGCGATTGCAGCGGCAGCACTCTTACGTCACTGAGCTTGAAACCGTATTTGTCGGCGAGCAGGCCAAGCGAGTAATGAAAGCTGGAACCCACTTGCGTCACCGCGACGCGTTTTCCCGTGAGATCCTTTGGCGTCTTGAGGCCGGCGGCATAGGCATTATTGCTGGCGAAATAGCCGATCAGGGGATAGCCCGCCTTCTCGCGGCTCATGCCGCCGATCACCTTCAGCGTGCCTTTTCCGGCGAGATTATACAGTCCGGCGGTAAACGCCGTGATCCCGAAATCGACATCGCCCGAAGTGGTCGCGACCGCGATCGGCTGCGCGGCGTCGAAGAATTTCAGTTCGATGTCGAGCCCCGCGTCGCGGAAATAGCCCTTGTCCTGCGCAATGAACACCGGCGCCGATGACGACAGCCGCAGCACGCCGATTTTGGCCTTCAACGGCTCCTCGGCCCGCGCAAGCCCAGCCGCCGCGATCGCAAACAGGCCCGCGAGCATGAGCCGCGCAAATCCCATCATCCAGTTTCCTCCGGGTTCGTTGTTCTAGATTGAAACACGATATCGCAGCAACGGCGGTGAGCCTCCTCTCCCCTTGTGGGAGAGGGTTGGGGTGAGGGGTTCAGGTCTATCGATAGAGCGTAACCCCTCACCCGGATCGCATCTTTGATGCGATCCGACCTCTCCCACAAGGGGAGAGGTGGCACCCAGCAAGCGGAGCGATTTCGGATTCATAAGCGAGACGCTACACGCCTTCCGGTACATCCTGATCCTGTCCGATAAACGCGCATTGTTGCTTCAATTGTTGTTGCAGTTTTTCCACCGCAATGTCGCGTGGATTCGTATTGCCTGATAACGCCAGCGCCGCAGCAGTGCCCGCGGCCTCGCCCATGGCAAAGCAGGCACCCGAGACGCGCGCCGCCGACTGGCCGTCATGGGTCATCGAGGCGCAGCGCCCGGCCATCAACAGATTGTCAATGCCATCAGGAACCAGCATGCGATACGGCAGTTCATTGAACCCGCGCGACCCTGGGATCGGCGGGAACTTGAAGATCACGTCTCCGGCAACATGGGATTCCATCGGCCAGCCATTGACGCCGATTGTGTCCTCGAACGAAGCGCAGCCGAGCACGTCGTCGCCCGAGAGCATATAGCCGCCGACCACACGCCTCGTTTCACGGATGCCGAGTTGCGGCGGCAGGTCGACGACGTAGGAGTTTTCGAAACCCGGCACCGTGCGCAGGAACTCGAAAGCGTTGACGGCCTGGCGGCGGCCCTCGATCTCGCCGCGCGTGAGATCGTCGGGTTCCAGCCCGTTGATCGCCGTGCCGTCCTCGCGCGCAAGCTGCGTAAAATTCACCCGCCACTCGATCTGATGGCGCTGCGGCCGCACAATCGCGGCCTTGCGCGGGAAACGATGCGTCCCGGCGGCTTCGGCCTGTTCCATCAGTGCCGGGATCGTCCGCCAGGCATCGCCGGCCTTTGCGGGATCGATGCCGTTCAGCCGGAACATCATCGAGGGATAGAGCATGCTGCCGGCATTGTCGCCGACCTCGAATCGCGCGCCGGCCCAGGCCGCGAGATCGCCATCGTCGGAGCAATCGATGAAGATGTCGGCGCGCACCGCCTGCCGCCCGGCCTTGGTTTCTATCATCAACACGTTGATACGCTTGTCATCCTGCATCACCACGCCCGCGCCGAGCGCATGGAAGAGGATATCGACCTTGTGGCTCGCCAACAGGTCATCGGCCGCGATCTTGTAGGCTGCGGTGTCATAGGCCTGCGCCAGTATTTTACCTAAAATCAAATGCGGCGCGTTGAGCCCGCCGAGCCGGTCGATTCGACCAAGCAGGTCGGAGGCCACGCCCTGCACTACCCGATGCATCTCGCCATATACATTGGCGTGCAGCCCGCAGAAATTCGTCACGCCCGCCGCGGTCCCCATCCCGCCGAGGAAACCATAACGCTCGATCAGCAAGGTGCGGCGGCCGGCACGGGCGGAAGCCACCGCGGCGGCAATGCCCGCGGGCCCGCCGCCGAGGACGGCGACTTCATATTCGCCGTAGATCGGCACCCGGCGCGCGGGTTCTTCGATGGTTCTGGAGGGCAAGTGGGGTTCCCCGACAGTGGCGAGCATCATGCCTTGGGAAGAAGACTTAAGCCATATCCTCGAGCGTTTAGCCCGTCCCCCAGTTAGCCGCGCGCTTCTCCGCAAACGACGCCAGTCCCTCCGATGCCTCCGCGGTCTGGCGCTTCGCCGCATGCATCCGGACGAGGCGCGCATAGGCATCGTCGTCGACGCTCATTCCGCCAAAAGAGCTTTCCATCGCAATCCGCTTGGTTTCCGCCAAAGCGTCGGGACCGTTAGCCAGCAATTGCTCGACAACCTTGGCGCCAGCGACTTCCAGCTCTGCCAGCGGCACCACCTCGTGCACGAGACCGATGCGGCGCGCGTCATGCGCGCCGAAACGCTCGCCGGTCAGCGCATAGCGGCGGACCTGCCGGACGCCAATGGCATCGCATAGTTGCGGAATGATGATCGCGGCCGTCAGTCCCCACCGGACTTCCGTGATCGAGAACACCGCATTGTCGGCGGCGATGACGACGTCGCACGCGGAAATGATGCCCGTGCCGCCGCCGAAGCAGCCGCCCTGGACCAGCGCCACGGTCGGAATCGGCAGCCGGTTCAGCCGCTGAACGGCCTCGAATGTGGCTTGAGACACAGCCTCGTTCTCGGCCGGCGATTGCGGCCTCACGGCATTGATCCATTTCAGATCGGCGCCGGCCTGAAAGTGTTTTCCATTGCCTTTCAGCACCACGACACGAAGCGAAGACTTGTTGCCGAGTTCATCCATGGCCGACAGCACGCCGTGAATGAGGCTGGCATCATAGGCGTTGTTGACCTCAGGGCGGTTCAAGGTGACCGTCGCGACCCCTCGTTCATCGAGGTTCCACAGCACTGGATTGGCGGACATTTGACGACCCCTTGGTTCGGCTTTGCGATGGTTTGGCCGGGCAATATGCCGGGAGATCAGGCATTGATCCATCGTTCTCCTCGCGCAACAGCGTTGATCACACGCCCGTTGCGCTGCGGCGCAAGCTTGTGGAAACTACGACTCCTCAGCCGTCACTCTCCCAGCAGGAATATCACACATGCAGATATGCATCTTCGGCGCTGGCGCCGTCGGCAGCCATCTTGCGGTGCGGTTGGCGCAGGCCGGCCACGATGTGTCCTGCGTGATGCGCGGGCCGCATCTCGACACCGCGAAGGCGCTTGGCCTGACGCTTCGCGTCGGCGAGACCGAATTCTCGGCGAAGGTGCACGTGTCAGACGATCCGGCGGCGCTGGGCCCGCAGGATATTGTCATCAGCACGCTGAAGGCCACTGGATTAGGCAGTCTCGTCACCGGCCTGCGCCCGCTGCTGCGCGATGACACCGGAATCGTGTTTGCGCAGAACGGCATTCCCTGGTGGTACGATATCGGCCTGCCCCCAGATCATCCGGCGCCACCTGATCTCGGATTTCTCGATCCCGGCGGCCGGCGGCGCGCCGCGATTCCCAAGGAGCGGATCATCGGCGGCGTGATCTTTTCGTCGAACGAGATCGTCGCGCCCGGCGTGGTCGCGAATTTGTCGCCCGAACGTAACATGCTGCTGGCCGGCGAATGCGACGATCGCGCCAGCGAACGGATCGAACGGCTGCGTGCAGCGCTGAACGAGGCGTCGATCGCGTCACCACCGGTCACGCGAATCAGGGAGACGATCTGGTCCAAGCTGTTGACCAACATGTCGATGTCGGTGCTGTGCCTGTTGACCGGCCAAACCGCGAGGGGAGTTCGGGACGATCCGGCATTGCGCGATGTGGTGCCGCGGCTGCTCGATGAGGCCAACTGCATCGCCCAGAGCTGTTTCCCCGATGTCAAGCGCGTCACCCGCACCGGCCCCGCACCCGACCACAAGCCCTCGATCCTGCAGGACTACGAACTCGGCCGCGCGATGGAGATCGATGTGCTGGTCCGCGCACCGGCTGCATTTGCCAGGGCCGCGGGGCTTTCGACGCCGATGCTCGATCTGATGGCGGCTCTTGCGATCCGCCAGGCGCGCGACAAGGGACTTTATCCGGGTTAAGCGTGCACGCTCTCTCTTTACCTCTCCCCTTGTGGGAGAGGTCGGATCGCATCGCAGATGCGATCCGGGTGAGGGGTTAAGGCCTATCGATAGACCTGAACCCCTCACCCCACCCCTCTCCCACAAGGGGAGAGGGAGCTCACCGCCGTTGCCGAGACATTGCGCCAGTGCTTCAATCAAAATGAATCGTTAGAAAAATTGGAAAACCAAAGCATGCTCGTCAAAGACAAAGTCTGTGTGGTCACCGGCGCCGCAAGCGGGATCGGCGCGGCGGTGGCACGCGCCTACGCCGAAGCCGGCGCACGCGGCGTTGTCGTCGCCGACCTCAAGTCATCGCGCGCCCGGCTCGCCAACGTCGCAGGCGACATCGACGGCCTCGCCGTGACCGCGGACGTGGGACTGGAAGAAGACATCAAGGCGCTGATCGCGGCGGCCGAGGCCAAGTTCGGGCCCGTGGACGTGTTCTTCTCCAATGCGGGTCTTTCTCGTAAAGGACAGGAGAGCGCATCCGATGCCGACTGGGACGTGAGCTGGCGGGTGCACGTCATGAGCCACGTGTTCGCGGCACGTGCGCTGGTGCCCGGCATGCTCGCGCGCGGCTCCGGCTATCTCCTGAACACAGCCTCCGCCGCGGGTCTTTTGGCTTCGCTGAACTCGATGCCGTACGGCGTGACCAAGAATGCGGCGGTAGCGCTGGCCGAGCACCTTGCCATTCAATATGGCGACCGTGGCATCCGCGTTTCCGTGCTGTGCCCGCAGTCGGTGCAGACCGGCATGACGACGCCCGGCCCCAGCGCCGCCAGGGTCGACGGCGTGCTGCAGCCTCCGGAGGTCGCGCGCATGGTGGTCGAGGCGATGGAAGCCGAACGCTTTCTGATATTGTCCCACCCGCAGGTTCACGAATACATGCAGCGCAAAGCCTCCAGCCGGGACCGCTGGCTGACCGGAATGCGGCGGCTGCGCGACAAGATCTATGGTAGCGCGCCTTCAGGCTGACATTCGCGGCGCAAAGGGCGCAAGCATCCCCGAATAGCTTTTCGCGGCCGGAAGCGCATACGCACCGCGCCTTGACGTCGTGAGTTTCAAACCGACCAACGCTTCGGCTTGCTTCACCGCGGCCGCAACACCGTCGATCACGGGGACGCCGAACTTCTGCGAAAGCGCGGCGGCGAGATCGGCCATGCCCGCGCAACCAAGCACGACCGCCTCCGCGCCCTTGTCCAGCGCAAGTGAAATTTCAGCACAAAGTTTTTCCTCCGCGCCGGAGCCGGGCTTTTCGAGATCGAGCACGGCGACATTGCAGGCGGTTACCTGCGCCCTTTCGGCAAAGCCATAACGCCGCACCAGTTCCTCCAGCGGGACGACCGAACGCGGCAGCGTGGTAATGACCGCGATGCGCTTTGCAACCTGCCCTGCGGTCACCAGCGCCGCTTCGCAAATGCCGACTACCGGAAAGGGCGCGGCCGATCGCGCGGCATCGAGGCCGGTATCGTCGAAGCACGCGATGATGCCGGCATCCGCATCGGGCGCGCTCAAGAACGCCTGGATCAATCCGGGAACGGCAAAGGCTTCATCATAAAAACCCTCGATCGAAGCCGGCCCCATCGTCGACGTCACGGCTGATATTTCGGTGCCGGGCGATGCGACGGCACGCGCCGCGCTAGCGATAGTCTCGGTCATCGACACGGTCGTATTCGGATTGACGATGAGGATTTTTGGCATGGCCCTACCTAACAGAGAAAAGCCATCGTAGCCCGGACGGCGCGAAGCGCAATCCGGGACGACCCTCGCCCCACGCCCTCCACAATCGATATCGCGTTTACAGCTCGCGGGGCCGCCAAAAAAACTGGTCTGCGCAACAGGGTCTGCGGCGGAGCACTCTCGGGCTTACGTCAGGTCTACCTATCTTCCATGCGTATTCTTACTTACAAACTTTTACCTACACGAAAATTCATTTCTTATTATTGAAGCTTTGATCTCATGGCCCTTTGGTCCAAGAAACGCATAATGGCGCGCTCACATTGGAGTTGTGCGAGATGAATCAATCCGAATTGACTGCAGTCTCGCCCAGAATGCTAATTGCCGATGACGATCTTTGCGTTGTGAAGTTGCTGGCCGAGCAATGCACACGCATGGGATTCCAGGTCGAAACCGCGACCAACGGATTCAGTGCCATATCGAAGGCAAACAAATTCAAACCCGACATTCTGGTCGTCGACATCCACATACCCGATATCGATGGCCTTTCGGTTTGCGCACACCTAGATCAGCGATTTTGAAATTCGAATCATATCAAGCGGCCTTGTCAAGTTTGTAGGTCCAAGTGTGGACGACGGGATCGCGATTGAAGAAGTCGAT
>LNAP01002517.1_pt1 | contig 45035 bp, 46 predicted proteins | sample 602601 | NCBI WGS metagenome assembly LNAP01 (sample SAMN02440304, study PRJNA202911) | soil metagenome | biome: Subtropical and temperate rainforests or woodlands; isolation source: soil samples (1 kg each in a 20% v/v slurry with milli Q water) were... ...
CTGGCCCACCCGTGCCGATGCTGTTGATCCACGGCCAGCCGATCAATGACCTTCGCTTCACGTTCGCGACACAAGGCTTCAAAGTCGGCGAAGGTGCAGAAGTGAATGTTCGGCGTGTTGTACCAGGTGTACGGCAGGAACTCGGAAACAGGCATGCGGCCCTTGCTCGCCAGGTACCAGCGGCACCGCCAGTGGCCGAAGTTGGGGAAGGTGATGATGCACTGGCGACCGACGCGCAGCATTTCCTCGAGGATCCTGTCCGGGTAGTGCACCGCTTGCAGCGCCTGGGTCATGACCACGACATCGAAACTGTTGCTGGCAAAGTTGCCCAGGCCCTTGTCCAGGTCCTGTTCGATGACGTTGATGCCCTTGGCCACGCACTCGGCGATATTGTCGGCGTCGTTTTCCAGGCCATAACCGGTGACTTGCTTGTTATCGCGCAGCCAGGTCAGCAGTTCGCCATCGCCGCACCCGAGGTCGAGCACGCGGCTGCCGGCGGGGATCCATTCCTGGATGATTTCCAGATCAGCTCTCATGGCTTTCTCACAACGTAATGCGGTTCATGTAATTAGGTAGCGCGGGATCGGAATCAGGAAGGCGTCGTGGCCTTGCGGGGCGTCGATCTCGAGGTAGCAGACGTCCTTGCGCGCGGCCATCAGCGCGTCCACCAGTTCCCGCGAGCGGGCAGGGGAGAAGCGCCAGTCGGTGGTGAACGACATCACGCAGAACTTGGCCTTGGCGCCTTCAAAGGTTTTCGCCAGGTTATCGTCGAAGTTCGCCGCCGGATCGAAGTAATCGAGTGCTTTGGTCATCAACAGGTAGGTGTTGGCATCAAAACGCCCGGAGAACTCTTCGCCCTGATAGCGCAGGTAGCTTTCCACCTGGAATTCGACGCTGTGGAAGTCGTAGTTGAGCTTCTCGCTCTTGAGCCCGCGGCCGAATTTCTCGCCCATGGAGTCGTCGGACAGGTAGGTGATGTGTCCGACCATCCGCGCCAGCATCAGGCCACGCTTGGGGATCACGTTGTGTTCCTGGAACGAACCACCGTGAAATTCGGGGTCGGTGAGGATCGCCTGGCGCGCCACTTCGTTGAACGCGATGTTCTGCGCCGACAGCTTGGGTGCCGAGGCGATGGCCAGGCAGTGACGGATGCGGTCAGGGTAAGTGATGCTCCATTGCATCGCCTGCATGCCGCCGAGGCTGCCGCCGATCACGGCCGCGAACTGGGCGATGCCGAGACGATCTGCCAGGCGCGCCTGGCTGTGCACCCAATCCTCGACGGTCAAGACCGGGAAGTCGGCGCCGAACGGCTTGCCGGTGTCCGGGTTGATACTGCTCGGGCCAGTGGAGCCGTTGCAGCCGCCGAGGTTGTTCAGGCTGACCACGAAGAACTTGCTGGTGTCGATCGGCTTGCCGGGACCGATGCAGCTGTCCCACCAACCGGGTTTGCGGTCGTCGGCGCTGTGGTAGCCGGCGGCGTGGTGATGGCCGGACAGGGCATGGCAGATCAGCACGGCGTTGCTCGCCGTGGCGTTGAGCGTGCCGTAGGTTTCGTAGATCAGGTCATAGGCCGGGAGCGAGCGACCGCAGGCCAACGCCAGGGGTTCGCTGAAGTGCGCCACTTGCGGCGTCACCAGACCAACAGAATCGGGGGGAAAGGCAGCTGGCATCGACCCTGCTCTCATTGAAATGAGGCGTAAGTCTAAAGACCGCTGGGGTTAGCGGCAAGCAAAGGCCGGGCCTGATTTCATTCAATAAGATCGAGGTGCGCCATTCGCGAGCAGGCTCGCTCCCACAGGATTGATGCGGTCCATGTGGGAGCGAGCCTGCTCGCGATGAACGATGAAGCGGTCAGCCTGCCGGACGCACCAGATCAGGCAAGTCCGGCAACTTCTTCGGCGAGCAGATTCGCACCCGTTTCTGCCGGTTCAACTCGCCACTGATCAGGCTGACCTGGCTCTTGGACACGCCAAAGGCCTTGGCCAGAAACGCCATCAGATACGCGTTGGCCTTGCCCTCGACAGGCGGCGCGGTCAGGCGGATTTTCAGGCGATCGCCATGCAGCCCGCAGAAATCATCGCTACGGGCTGCCGGTTGCAGGTGACACTCCAGAATCAGGTCGTCACCGTCCCAGCGAAACCAGCTCACCGGGTCAGATCAACACGCGGAGGATTTGCGGCATCATGGTCATGGCGGCGAGGTTGTTGATCACCAGCATGTCGATCAGCTTGAGTGCCAGGAACGCAAAGATCGGCGACAGATCCAGGCCGCCCAGGTTCGGCAGGAACTTGCGGAACGGCGCCAGGGCCGGTTCGCAGACGTCGTTCACCAGTTCGGCGCCCGGGTTATGGCTGCCCGGGGCGACCCAGGACAGGATCACGCTGATGATCAGGGCGAAGAAGAAAATCTTCATGAACAGCGCAGTCACGCCAATGATCGACCAGATCAGCAATTGCAGCGGGTTGCCGATGGTGCCGTAGGTCAGCAGCAGGGTCAGGGCCATCAGCGCCAGTTGCACCAGGATCGCCAGCACCAGCGAGGACATGTCCAGGCCGAATACGCTCGGGATGATCCGGCGCAGCGGCTTGAGTAGTGGCTGGGTGGCCTTGACGATGAACTGGCAGATCGGGTTGTAGAAGTTCGCCCGCACCAATTGCAGTACGAAACGCATCAGCACGATCAGCAGGTACAGGCTGCCGAGAGTTTGCAGCACGTAGACCGCTGCGGTATTCAATCCAATCATGAAAAGCTCCTTATTGACCCAGTTGTTCGGCCATCTCGGCCGAGCGATGCGCGGCAGCACCGAGTGCTTTTTCAACCAGGGCTTCAAAGCCATTGGCCTGGAACGACTTGATTGCAGCTTCTGTGGTGCCTGCAGGCGAAGTGACACGGCGGCGAAGCTCGGCAGCATCGACGTCGCTGGAAACCGCCATGTGTGCGGCGCCCAGTGCGGTTTGCAGTGTCAGTTGCGCGGCGATATCCGCTGGCAGGCCGAGTTTCACCCCGGCGGCGGTCATGGCCTCGATCAGCAGGAAGAAATACGCCGGGCCCGAGCCGGATACGGCGGTGACGGCATCCAATTGCTGCTCTTCATTCAGCCATAGGGCGATACCGACCGCGGACAGCAGCTCCTGGGCCTGCTGACGCTGTTCGGCTGACACTTCGGCTGTTGCGAACAGACCGCTCGCACCCTGACGTACCAGCGCCGGGGTATTGGGCATGCAGCGCACGATCGGCTGGGCGCCGAGCCAGTTGTTCATGCTGGCGCAGGTGATGCCTGCGGCAATCGAAACCACCAGTTGATGGGGCTTGAGGCTTGGGCGAATGGCTTCGCACACGGCTTTCATCGCCTGGGGTTTGACCGCCAGCACGACCACGTCGGCTCCGTTGATGGCCTGGGCGTTGTCGGCAAAGGTTTCTATGCCGTGTTCAGCGCTCACGCGGGCACGGGTTTCTTCGCCCGGATCGCTGGCGCGGATCTGTGCTGCTTCCAGACCTTTGGCCCGCAGGCCGCCGATCAGACTGGCGGCCATGTTGCCGGCACCGATAAAGGCAATACGTGTCTTGCTCATGTCAGGTCCTTATAAAGAGAAGAGTCAGCCATTTTTCAAGGCTGGCCGTAGTCGCGGGCGCCAAACAGGGCGGTACCGATTCGCACCCAAGTGGCGCCTTGGGCGATGGCCGATTCGAGATCGTGGCTCATGCCCATGGAAAGTGTGTCGAGCGGCAGGTTCAGGCTGGATTGCAGATTCTGCACGGCGGCAAAAGCGGCATCCTGGGCGACGCGATCTTCTGTCGGTTCGGGAATCGCCATCAATCCGCGCAGCTTCAGTCGCGGAAGGTTGCTGATGGCGTTGGCCAGGGCCGGCAGATCGGCCGGAGTGCAGCCGGACTTGCTGGCCTCACCGCTGACATTGACCTGGATGCAGATATTCAAGGGCGGCAAATCGGCGGGACGTTGTTCGGACAGCCGTTGTGCGATTTTCAGGCGATCCACGGAATGCACCCAGTCGAAGTGCTCGGCGATAGCGCGAGTCTTGTTCGATTGAATGGGGCCGATGAAGTGCCAGATCAAGGGCAGGTCGGCCAGTTCGAGTTGTTTGCCCAGCGCTTCCTGAAGGTAGTTCTCGCCAAAGTCGCGCAGACCGGCGGCGTAGGCTTCACGCAGGTCTTGAGCGGGTTTGGTCTTGCTCACAGCCAGCAACTGGACGCTGTTTTCGGCGCGGTTTGCGGCAAGTGTTGCGGCATGTATGCGCGAACTAACCTGAAGAATGTTGTCTGCTATGGTGGACATCAAGAGGCGCCAGCGGTCTGAAGGTTCGCGGCATTCTACTGGAATTGAGAGGCGCTATGGATATCACTGAGCTGCTGGCATTCAGCGCCAAACAGGGGGCATCCGATCTGCACTTGTCCGCCGGCCTGCCGCCGATGATTCGCGTCGACGGTGATGTGCGACGCATCAATCTGCCGGCCCTGGATCACCACCAGGTGCGGACTCTGATCCATGCCATCATGAATGACGCCCAGCGGGTGGAGTTCGAAAAGCATCTGGAAACCGACTTTTCCTTTGAAGTACCCGGCGTGGCGCGTTTTCGGGTCAATGTGTTCAACCAGAACCGTGGCGCGGGCGCGGTGTTTCGCACCATCCCGGCGAAAGTGCAGAGCATGGATGAACTGGGCATGGGCGACGTGTTCCGCAAGATGACCGACGCTCCCCGTGGCCTGGTGCTGGTAACCGGCCCGACCGGTTCCGGCAAGTCCACCACGCTGGCGGCGATGATCGATTACCTCAATACCCATCGCCATCACCACATCCTCACCATCGAAGACCCCATCGAGTTCGTTCACGAGTCGCGCAAATGCCTGATCAATCAGCGTGAAGTCCATCGTGATACTCGTAGTTTCGCCACCGCCTTGCGTTCGGCACTGCGGGAAGACCCGGATGTGATCCTGGTGGGGGAGATGCGCGATCTGGAAACCATTCGCCTGGCGTTGACCGCGGCCGAAACCGGGCATCTGGTGTTCGGCACGCTGCACACCACGTCGGCGGCGAAAACCATCGACCGGGTGGTCGATGTGTTTCCAGGGGACGAGAAGTCGATGGTGCGCTCGATGCTCTCCGAGTCGCTGCTGGCGGTGGTGTCCCAGACCCTGGTGAAGAAAATCGGCGGCGGACGCATCGCGGCCCACGAGATCATGCTGGGAACATCGGCGATCCGGAACCTGATCCGCGAGGACAAGGTGGCGCAGATGTACTCGGCGATTCAGTCGGGAGGGTCGTTGGGGATGCAGACGCTGGATATGAGCTTGAAGGACCTGGTGACCAAGGGGTTGGTCAGTCGTGACCATGCGCGGGAGAAGGCGCGGTCACCGGATGGCTTTTGAGGCACAATTCTGGTGCTTTCAAAACCGCCATCGCGAGCAGGCTCGCGATGGGCCATCATGTTCGATGCGGATTCAGGGTGCTGAAATCAGCGCTGAACAACCCGCAACGCATTCTGTTCTTTCGGCAGAACCCGCTTGGCAACCACGTAGTGGTTTTCCCAGTACGGTTTCTTCAATGTGTCGATGGACACCGACTTGCCACGACGTGGCGCGTGGATGAAGCGGTCGTTACCCAGGTAAATGGCAACGTGATTGACCCGACGACTCTTGATGTTGAAGAAAATCAGGTCGCCCGGCTTCAGGTCGTTGCGATCGACTTTCTCCCCATGACCGCTGGCCATGGCGTTGGAGGTGCGTGGCAGGTCGAACGTGGCGTCGTTGAACGCGTATTTCACCAGGCCGCTGCAATCGAAGCCTTTGCTTGGGCTGCTGCCGCCCCAACGATAGGGGGTGCCGAGGACGTTCACGGCGCGGCTAAGCACGTCGCTGCTTTCCTTGGTGCCCATCGGTGGAACCAGGCCGCTTTTGCTGCTGGCCAGGCTTGGAGCATATTTAACGGATTTCTTGTCTTTGCTCGAAGGAGCAGAGGCATGGGATTTTGGGGTGTAACCATTAACGTTTGGAAGACGTTGCTCACGATTGGTGGCGTGGGCGGCCAGTGGCATCAAAAGGCAAATGGTTAGCCATGTCTTGAAAAATGAACGCATTAGGCAAGGCTCTTAATTTATAACAGCTTTTTTGCCGCTTCCGAGGCCGTTGGTCGATTCAATCCGGGGGGCAATGGTGGCAAAAAAGCGGCAAAATGGTGCAATTGTCGGACAGGAGTCCGGTGTTACAAGGCTTTGACGGGAGTGAAGGTAGCACTTGCCATACGTCGGGTGCCTGTAAAAAAGTCACAAAGAATTAAAGAATATTTATCTATCGTGCGAATCGAGGTCATTCATGAACCCCTATCAACAGGCTGTCCAGCAGCAAGACACCCACAGCAAAGTGATCGGTTACCTGCTGTGGATTTTCGGTTTTACCGGGGCTCACCGCTTCTATTACGGCAGGCCGGTGACCGGGACGATCTGGTTCTTCACCTTCGGCTTGCTGGGGATCGGTTGGCTGATCGACCTTTTCCTGATCCCGTCCATGGACCGTGAAGCGGACCTGCGGTTCACCGCAGGCCCCATCGAATACAACGTGGCGTGGATCCTGCTGACGTTTCTCGGGGTGTTCGGCGTACACCGGATGTATCAGGGGAAATGGATCAGTGGATTGCTGTACCTGCTGACGGGCGGGTTGTTCTTTCTCGGGGTGCTGTATGACTTCTGGACGTTGAATGACCAGGTTTCTGTGCGTAATGCGCAGAATAGAGGCGCCTTCTAAATCGTCTTCGTGAGCAAGCCCGCTCCCACATTTGATCTTTGGTGTTCACAGATACTGTGTTCATCGCAGAACTAATGTGGGAGCGGGCTTGCTCGCGAATGCAGGCAACGCGGAGTTACGCTTGGTGGCTAATGCGGCCATCCACCAGGGTGTAACGCACCACGCCCGGCAAGCTGTGGCCAATGAACGGGCAGTTTTCGCCTTTGGACAACCAGCTTTCACCCGCCACGGTCGAGGCCGCCGGGTCGAACAGCACGATGTCAGCCGCGCCACCCTCCGCCAGTTTGCCTGCCGGCAGACGCAAGGCCTCGGCAGGGCCGGTGCTCAGGCGCTTGATCAGTGTCGGCAGGTCCAGCAAGCCGTCTTCGACCAGGGTCATTGCCAGTGGCAATAGCAGTTCAACGCTGCTGATGCCTGGCTCGGTCGCGCCGAATGGTGCCAGTTTGGCATCACGCTCATGGGGTTGGTGATGACTGGAGATCGCCGAGATCACGCCCGATTTCACCGCTGCGCGCAGGCCGTCGCGGTCGGCGCGGGTGCGTAGCGGTGGCTGGACGTGATACAGGCTGCTGAAGTCGATCAGGGCTTCGTCGGTCAGGATAGGGCGACATCCGCTGTCACCTTCAGACCCCGGGCCTGGGCCTGGGCGATCAGCTCTACGCCGCGTGCGCTGGTGAGCTGGCTGAAGTGCGCGCGCACGCCGGTCTGTTCAACCAGCAGCAGATCCCGGGCCAGGGCGACGGTTTCAGCGCTTTCCGGGATGCCCGGCAGGCCAAGGAAGCTGGCGGTCGGGCCTTCGTGAGCCAGGCCGCCCTCGGCCAGATCGTAATCCTGGGAGTTGAAAATCACCGTCAGGTCGAAAGTCGCTGCGTAGTCCAGCGCCCTGCACAGGGTGCGGGTGTTGCGGAAACTCTCCAGCCCGTTGCCGAAGGCCACGCAACCGGCATCGCGTAATGCTACGAGCTCTGCCAGCTGTTCACCGTCCAGGCCTTTGCTCAGGGCGCCAATCGGGAAGACTTTGGTGTTGCCGGCCTCGCGGGCACGGTCGAGGATCAGTTCGGCCACCGCCGAGGTGTCCAGTACCGGTTTGGTCTTTGGCGGGCAGCACAGGCTGGTCACGCCACCAGCCGCCGCCGCGCGGGTTTCGCTGACAATCGAGCCTTTGCGGCTGTAACCCGGCTCGCGCAGGGCAACGTTGAGGTCGACCAGGCCGGGAGCGGCCACCAGGCCTTTGGCGTCAATTGTGTCGACGGCGACAAAACCGGCTGGCGCCACGCCAAGGGCGACGACTTTGCAGGCTTCAATGTGGATATCGGTCACTTGATCCAGGCCACTGGCCGGATCGATCACGCGGGCGCCGAGAATGCTGAGCTTCACTGGGCTTTCTCCTGCTCGAATTGGCGTTGCGCAGTCTGCCCGCTCATGGCCATGGACAGTACCGCCATACGAATGGCGATCCCGTAGGTCACCTGGTTGAGGATCACCGAGTGCGGGCCGTCGGCCACCGCTGACTCGATTTCCACGCCACGGTTGATCGGCCCCGGATGCATCACGATGGCATCAGGCTTGGCGCCGGCCAGGCGCGCGGTGGTCAGGCCGAACAGGCGGTAGAACTCGCCTTCGCTCGGCAACAGGCCGCCGGTCATGCGTTCACGCTGCAGGCGCAACATAATCACCACGTCAACGTCCTTCAGGCCTTCGGTCATGTCGGTGTAGACCTTCACGCCGTATTGCTCGATGCCGATCGGCAGCAGGGTTTTCGGCGCAATCACGCGAATATCCGGGCAACCCAGGGTTTTCAGGGCCAGCATGTTCGAGCGCGCAACCCGCGAGTGCAGGATGTCGCCGACGATGGCCACCGAAAGGTTTTCGAACCCGCCTTTGTGCCGGCGGATGGTGAGCATGTCGAGCATGCCCTGGGTCGGGTGAGCGTGTCGGCCGTCACCGCCGTTGATGATCGCCACTTGTGGGCAAACATGTTCGGCGATGAAGTGCGCGGCACCGGAGTCACCGTGGCGCACGACGAACATGTCGGCAGCCATGGCTTCCAGGTTGCGCAGGGTGTCGAGCAGGGTTTCGCCCTTGCTTGCCGACGATGTCGACACGTTAAGGGTGATCACGTCCGCCGAGAGGCGCTGGGCCGCCAGTTCGAAGGTGGTACGGGTGCGGGTGGAGTTCTCGAAGAACACGTTGCACACGGTCTTGCCGCGCAGCAGCGGGACTTTCTTCACGGCCCGGGCGCCGACTTCAAGGAAGGAGTCGGCAGTGTCGAGGATTTCCGTCAACAGTTCACGGCGCAAACCGTCGAGCGAGAGGAAGTGGCGCAGCTGGCCCTGATCATTGAGCTGCAGCGGGCGCTTGGTTTCTAGAGGCGTCATCGCAAGGGGGACTCTCAATAGGGCGAATTAAAGGGCGAGGTCTTGCAGTTCGAGCGCGAGCTCGGGACCGGACAGCTTCACCCGTTCGTGGGCCGCCAGCGACAGGGTCGCGCCAACCACGTTCGGGCGGATCGGCAGTTCGCCGGCGTCCAGGTCCAGCAGGCACACCAGCGTTACGCTGGCCGGGCGGCCGTAGTCGAAAAGTTCGTTCATGGCGGCGCGGATGGTCCGGCCGCTCATCAGCACGTCGTCGATCAGCACCAGGTGCTGGCCTTCGATCTCGAACGGCAACGCCGAAGGGCGAACCTGCGGGTGCAGGCCGTTCTGGCTGAAGTCGTCGCGGTAGAAGGACACGTCCAGGGTGCCGAGGGGGGCATTGCTGCCCAGCTCGTTGAGCAGAGCTTGGGCCACCCAGACGCCGCCGGTGCGGATGCCGATGAAACGCGGGTCGCTGATGCCTCGTTTGGCAAGATAGGCGTCAAGTCGGGTCGCCATCTGGCTGATCAGTTCGGCGGGATTGGGCAGGCTCATGGTTGCTCCTTCTTGGGCCCGAGCCAGCCTGTGCGGGAAGTGGCTCGGGTTGTAGCTAAGAGAGACGCGCAGCGGCTCTTCAGGATTCAAACAGTGCGGTGTTTTCGTCGAGCCAGCCTTGCAGCAGCAGGGCGGCGGCGATGGCATCGACCGGGTTGTCGCGGTAACTGCCTTTCTGGCCGCCACGAGCCAGGCGTTCGCCCTTGGCCTCGAAGGTGGTCAGGCGTTCATCGTGGGTATAGAAGGGCAAATTGAAGCGGCCGTTCAGGCGCCGGGCGAACTTTTCCGCGCGGGCGCACATGTCGCTGGGCGTACCGTCCATGTTCAACGGCAGGCCGACCACCACGGCATCGGGTTTCCACTCTTTTATGAGGGCTTCGACCTGGTTCCAGTCAGGAATGCCATTCTGCGCCTTCAGGGTGCACAGCTCGCGGGCCTGACCGGTAATCACCTGGCCGACCGCAACGCCGATCTGTTTGGTGCCGTAGTCAAAACCCAGAATCAGCTTCAGGGCCATCAGGCGTGCCCCGCCTGACTGGTCAGCAGGCTGAGGTTGACGCCCAGGTGCTTGGCGGCAGCTTCCAGACGCAGTTCGCTGCTGGTGTTGAACAGGATGTCCGCGTCGAACGGGCAGTTCAGCCAGGCGTTCTGCGCCAGTTCGGCCTCCAGTTGCCCGGCTTCCCAGCCGGCGTAGCCGAGGACGATCAGGCTTTTTGCCGGGCCGACGCCGTCAGCGATGGCGAACAGCACGTCCTGGGAGGTCGACAGGGCCAACTCGTCTTCCAGATCAACGGTCGCCTGGAAACTCTGCCCCTTGGGGTGAAGGACGAAACCGCGATCGGTCTGCACCGGGCCACCGATGAAGATCGGCACATGCTGGCAGAGGGCAGGCGGTTCGATTTCCGGGCGCAATTGCTCAAGGATATCGGCCAGGTTCAGATCTTGCGGACGGTTGACCACCAGCCCCATGGCGCCATTGGCCGTGTGCTCGACGATGTAGGTCAAGGTGTGCGCAAAGTTTGGGTCGGCCATGTGCGGCATGGCGATCAGGAATTGATGCTTGAGGTAGCTGGGGCTGACGTTTTTCATGACCGCTAGTGTGGCGTTCGAGGGGCGAACTGACAAGCTGGGGATGCACAGGAATTAGCGCAATTCTGTAGGAGCGAGCTTGCTCGCGATGGTCGTCAAGGATAACGCTGCCAGGTTGACACCCCGCGGTGCTCTCAGGTTTATCGCGAGCAAGCTCGCTCCTACAGGTGTGGGGTGTGTGGTCAGTTACTGGAGAGGCGATCGCCGCGGGCAAATTTCCAGGTGCGGATTATCTCCAACCGGTCGATATCCGACAAATCCCCGGTAAACGGCGCAAAAGGCGCTGCCAGCCTGACGATCCGTTGCGCCGCCTGATCCAGCAGCGGCTGACCTGAAGATTCCAGCACCAGCACTTCATACAGTGAACCATCACGGTTGATCGACACCATCAAGCGCAAGTTGCCGTAGATCTGTTTGCGCCGCGCTTCATCGGGGTAGTTGAGGTTACCGATCCGCTCGACTTTCTTGCGCCATTCGTCCTTGTACCAAGCGCCCTTGTCGCGCATGGTCGAGGCCGCGCTCAAGCGGTGAATGCGCGGGCGCTTGGCGTACAACTGTTGTTCGGCGGCCAGTTCCGCTTCGAGGCTGGCGATGTCGCTGGACAGTTGCTCACTGTCGAAGGTCGGCGCCTGGACCTGGGTTTTTACCTCGGTCTTGGGCTCCTCGGTCTTGGCGGGGGCTTTTTTCGGTTTCGGTGCCACGGTAGTCACGGCAGCCTTGGGCGGGGCTTCTTGAGCTTCAGGCTTGGCGGCTGGCGGTGGCGTGACCTTTTGCACCTTGTTGTCCTGAAACGGCGCGACCTCGGTGGTCTTGGGGGTTGCCTTTTTATCCAGGGTGCCGCTGCCTTGCTGGTTCTCCTGGGCCAGGAAATCGGCTTTCTCCGGCTTCTTTTCGCTCTTGAAGGTGGCGAGGGTGATTTCCAGGGTTTTGCTGATCTGCTTGGGCTCGACCACTGCAAATCCGACACCCAACAGCAAGGCCAGGTGGATCAGCGCCGCCAGAAACAGGGTAAAACCGAGGCGATCGACCGGGCGCACGCCACGGTGGGCGAGTTCGGCAGGCAGATCGGACGGGAGTGTCATGACAAGGAAACCACACAGGCCGCGCATGATAACGCAATGTTGGTTTGGCTAATCAACGTGCCTTGAGCTTCTGATCGATGGCATCCATCAGCATGCCGCCGATGTCGGTGCCAAACGCGTTATCAATCTCGCGAATGCAGGTCGGGCTGGTGACGTTGATCTCGGTCAGGTGCTCGCCGATTACGTCCAGGCCAACGAACAGCAGGCCTTTTTCACGTAAGGTCGGGCCGACTTGCGCGGCGATCCATCGGTCCTTGTCGGTCAGCGGGCGGGCTTCGCCACGCCCCCCGGCAGCGAGGTTGCCACGGGTTTCGCCCAGGGCCGGAATCCGCGCCAGGCAATAATCCACAGGCTCGCCGTCGATCATCAGGATTCGCTTGTCGCCATCGACGATAGCCGGCAGGTAACCCTGGATCATGATTTGCTGCTGACCATGCAGGGTCAGGGTTTCGAGGATCACCGACAGGTTCGGATGCCCTGCAGTGTGGCGGAAGATCGAAGAACCGCCCATGCCGTCAAGCGGCTTGAGGATCACATCGCCATGATGGTCGGCGAATTCGCGCAGCACGTCAGGGCGACGGCTGACGATGGTCGGCGGCGTGCACTGCGGGAACAGTGTAGCGAACAGCTTTTCGTTGCAGTCGCGCAGGCTTTGCGGCTTGTTGACCACCAGCACGCCGGCGCGTTCGGCTTGCTCCAGCAAATAGGTGGAGTAGACGAACTCCATGTCGAACGGCGGATCCTTGCGCATCAGGATCACGTCCAGATCGCTCAGCAGTGCGTCGCTTTCGGCGCCCAGTTCGAACCATTTTTCCGGGTTGGCGAAAACCTGCAACGGACGCATCCGGGCTCGGGCCTGGCCTTCGCCCTGATACAGGTCGCGCTGTTCCATGTAGAACAGCTCCCAGCCACGCTTCTGCGCGGCCAGCAGCATGGCCAGCGAGCTATCCTTTTTATAGGAAATGCTGGCGATAGGGTCCATGACAATCCCGACGCGAACGCTCATGGGTGTTTCCTCGAAATTTGGGGGGCTATGTCGATCTCTGTAGGAGCGAGCTCGCTCGCGATGAACCCGAGAACAACACGCTTATCCAGCCAGCACGCGTTATCGTTGACGGCCATCGCGAGCAAGCTCGCTCCTACAAAAGATCAGCGTATAAAAGTGGCGTCAGAGTGGCGCTGAGTGTGTTCCCGGTCAAGGAAAAACCACCTTGCGGGTCGGCCGATAGATTGGTGTTGGAGACTGTGCTAAAAAGGCTGCCATGTCGTGCCGGCCCTTGAACACCAAGGGTTTCGAGCCGCGTTAACCGGCAAACGGACAATTTGTTTCGCAAAGGCGACGGTAGAGCATTTTATGGAACAGCACCCCAGCGCCTTGAAGGTCATGGTGATCGACGATTCGAAGACGATCCGTCGCACCGCCGAAACGCTGCTCAAGAACGTGGGTTGTGAGGTCATTACGGCCATCGACGGTTTTGATGCCCTGGCCAAGATTGTCGACAACCATCCCGGCATCATCTTTGTCGACATCATGATGCCGCGCCTGGATGGTTATCAGACCTGCGCCCTGATCAAGAACAACAGCGCGTTCAAGTCCACGCCAGTGATTATGCTGTCGTCCAAGGACGGACTGTTCGACAAGGCCAAGGGGCGCATCGTCGGCTCCGACCAGTTTTTGACCAAGCCTTTCAGCAAGGAAGAATTGCTTGATGCGATCCAGGCCCATGTTCCTGGTTTCGCCGCCGTTTTGCCGCAGTAGGACACGCACAGTGACGCTCGGCCATCGGGTCAGGCGTCGACAAGAATGGGGAAGACCATGGCACGTATTCTGATCGTCGATGATTCGCCGACCGAAATGTACAAACTGACCGGCATGCTGGAAAAGCACGGAAAGCCGAAAACGGCGCCGACGGCGTGGCCCTGGCCCGCCAGGAAAAGCCCGATGCGGTGCTGATGGACATCGTCATGCCAGGCCTCAATGGCTTCCAGGCCACCCGCCAGTTGACCAAGGACCCGGAAACCGGGCACATCCCGGTGATCATCATCACCACCAAGGATCAGGAAACCGACAAAGTCTGGGGCACGCGCCAGGGCGCCAAGGACTACCTGACCAAGCCGGTCGATGAAGACACCCTGATCAAGACCCTGAACAACGTGCTGGCCGGTTGATCGTCAGACCATGAACGAGTCGCTGACGGCTTTCGAACTGCTGCTGCAGATCGACCAGCGCTGTCGTTTGCTGGCGGCGGACTTGCCGTCCCAGCCGGCCCGGCGGGACAGTTGGAGCGGCATCGGTTTTCGTCTGGGCGAGCACTGGTATGTCGCGCCCATGAGCGAAGTCAGCGAGGTCCTACACGAGCCGCGCTGCACTCAGCTACCGGGGGTCAAACCCTGGGTCAAGGGTGTCGCCAACCTGCGAGGACGTTTGCTGCCGGTCATGGACTTGTGCGGCTTCTTCGGGCACGAGCTTTCGGCGGTACGTCGACAGCGGCGGGTGTTGGTGGTGGAACATGAAGAGGTGTTTGCCGGGTTGCTGGTCGATGAAGTCTTCGGCCTCCAGCACTTTGCCCAGGACAGACTGGAGCCGGTGCCGGCAGACGAATTGAAGGGGCCGGTGGCGACGTTTGTCAAAGGCCGGTTTCAGCGTGAGCAGTGCTGGCAGGTGTTCAGCCCGTTTGCGTTGACGCAGTCCCAAGGGTTCATGAACGTCGCGGTGTAAACACGGACCCTTGTAGGAGCGAGCTTGCTCGCGATGGTGTGTCAGTAACATAGATGTCGACTGGGTACACCATCGCGAGCAAGCTCGCTCCTACAGGAGTACTCGAAGGCCTTCAAAGGTGTGGGTTAACAGGCGAGGACCGATGATAAAAGCAAAAGCAGGCAAGCCAATGGAAGGGTCGCGCAGCCGGTCGCAGATTATCGTGCTGTTCATCGCGTTGATCGTCTTCATCATGCTGCTGTTCGCAAACTTCGCGTACCTCAACACCCAGGCTATCTACGACAAACAGTACATCGGCCATGCCGGCGAACTGCGCGTGCTGTCCCAGCGTATCGCCAAGAACGCCACCGAAGCCGCCGCCGGCAAGGCTGCCGCGTTCAAGTTGCTCAGCGATGCGCGCAACGATTTTGCCCGGCGCTGGGGTTTTCTGAAGACGGGTGACCCGGCCACTGGCCTGCCACCGGCCCCCGCCACCGTGCGTCCGGAGATGCGCGCGGTGCAACAGGACTGGGAGCGGCTGCTGAAGAACACCGATGCGATTCTCTCCAGCGAGCAAACCGTACTGTCGCTGCATCAGGTCGCCGCAACCCTGGCCGAAACCGTGCCGCAATTGCAGGTTGAGTACGAGAAAGTCGTCGAGATTCTCCTGCAACGGGGCGCCCCGGCGGCACAGGTGGCCATGGCCCAGCGCCAATCACTGCTGGCCGAGCGGATCCTCGGCGCGGTCAACACGGTGTTGGCCGGCGATGAAAATTCACAACAGGCCGCCGATGCGTTCGGGCGTGACGCAACGCAGTTCGGCAAGGTGCTCAACGGAATGCTCCAGGGCGACCCGGCGCTCAAGGTCAGCCAGGTCGAAGACCGCGACGCCCGTGCGCGACTCGCGGAAATCTCCGAGCTGTTCGAGTTCGTCTCGGGCTCGGTGGACGAGATCCTCGAAACCTCGCCGGAGCTGTTCAAGGTCCGCGAATCGGCCTCGAACATTTTCAGTCTGTCGCAAACCCTGCTCGACGAAGCCTCACACCTGGCCAGCGGTTTTGAAAACATGGTAGGCGGGCGAACCACCGACACCATTGGCGGCTATGTGCTGGGCCTGTTGGCGCTGGCTTCGATCATCCTGATCGGTTTGGTGATGGTGCGCGAAACCAATCGTCAGTTGCGCGAGACCGCCGAGAAAAACGAGCGTAACCAGAACGCGATCATGCGCTTGCTCGACGAGATCGAAGACCTGGCCGACGGCGACCTCACAGTGACTGCCTCGGTGACCGAAGACTTTACCGGCACCATCGCCGACTCGATCAATTACTCCGTCGACCAGCTGCGCGATCTGGTCGCGACCATCAACCTCACTGCCGGCCAGGTTGCCGCCGCCGTGCAGGAAACCCAGGCCACCGCCATGCACCTGGCGCAGGCCTCGGAACATCAGGCCCAGCAGATTTCCGAGGCCTCCATGGCGATCAACGACATGGCCGAGTCCATCGACCAGGTGTCGGCCAACGCGGCTGAATCGTCAGCGGTTGCCGAACGCTCGGTGGAAATCGCCAACAAGGGCAACGAGGTGGTGCACAACACCATCCACGGCATGGACAACATTCGCGAGCAGATTCAGGACACCGCCAAGCGCATCAAGCGCCTGGGCGAGTCATCCCAGGAAATCGGCGACATTGTCAGCCTGATCGATGACATTGCCGATCAGACCAATATCCTGGCCCTCAACGCGGCCATCCAGGCGTCCATGGCCGGTGACGCCGGTCGCGGTTTCGCCGTGGTCGCCGATGAAGTGCAACGCCTGGCCGAGCGCTCATCCGCGGCCACGCGGCAGATTGAAACCCTGGTGCGGGCGATCCAGACCGACACCAACGAAGCGGTCATCTCCATGGAGCAGACCACGACCGAGGTGGTGCGCGGCGCCCGTCTGGCGCAGGATGCCGGTGTGGCCCTGGAAGAAATCGAAGGCGTCTCCAAAACTCTAGCGGCGTTGATCCAGAGTATTTCCAATGCGGCGCAACAGCAGACGTCGTCGGCCGGTCAGATTTCCCTGACAATGAACGTGATCCAGCAGATCACCTCGCAGACGTCGTCGGGTTCCACCGCTACGGCCGAAAGCATCGGCAACTTGGCGAAAATGGCCAGTCAGTTGCGTCGTTCGGTGTCCGGTTTCACCTTGCCGGATGCCAAGGCGCGGGTTGTGGACAAAGCTTGAACCGCCCATGGGTATCTGAATTGTGATTGGAGTGGTTATGGGTGATCGGCACGACTATGTGGCCCTCGAGTGGGTCAAGGGCGAGATTGCCGAAACGCTGAAACAGGCTCATCACGCGATTGAAAACCTGCTCGATGACCCGCAGGCGACGCAAGCGCTGGATGCAAGCCTTTCGTGCATCCATCAGGTTCACGGCAGTTTGCAGATGGTCGAGTTCTACGGCGCGGCGTTGCTCGCCGAAGAAATGGAACAATTGGCCATGGCCTTGCAGGGCAATCGTGTCAGCCATCGCGACGAGGCGTTACACCTGTTGATGCAGGCCCTTGGGCAGCTGCCGATCTACCTCGACCGGGTGCAAGACGCGCGTCGCGACTTGCCACTGGTGGTGTTGCCACTGATCAACGACCTGCGCAGCGCTCGCGGCGAAAGCCTGTTGTCGGAAACCAGCCTGTTCAGCCCGCAATTGCCCGAGTTACCAGCGTTGGACGCACAAACGCTGGCGCAACTGGAACCGGTCGAATTGCCCGGTGTGCTGCGAAAGCTGCGGCAGATGCTGCAAATGGCGCTGGTCGGATTTTTGCGTGAACAGGACAACGACACCAACCTCGATTACCTGGCCAAGGTATTCACCCGCCTCGAAGCACTGTGCGACAACGCCCCCCTGAGCCCGTTATGGCAGGTGGCATCGGCGTTGGTCGAAGGCATGCAGGGCGGTGCAATCGCCAACAGCCCGGCCTTGCGCAGCCTGTTCAAGGATGCCGACAAGGAACTCAAGCGTCTGCTCGAACAGGGTATGCCCGGCATCAATCAACCGGCCCCGCCGGAGCTGCTCAAGAGTTTACTGTTCTACATTGCCAAGGCCGAACATCCCACCGGGCAGATGCTGACCATGAAAGAACGCTACTCACTGGACGACGCGCTGCCCGACAGCGTGATGGTCGATGAAGAACGCGCGCACCTGGCCGGTCCCGACCGCGACGCCATGCGCTCGGTGCTGGCTGCGCTGTGCGAAGAGCTGGTGCGGGTCAAGGAACGCCTGGACCTGTTCGTGCGCAGTGACCGCCAGCACACTTCCGACCTCGACAGCCTGCTGGCGCCGCTGCGGCAAATCGCCGACACCCTGGCGGTCCTGGGCTTCGGCCAGCCGCGCAAGGTGATCATCGATCAACTGGCGGTGGTGCTCAGCCTCGCTCAGGGCCAGCGCGAACCCAACGATGCGATCCTCATGGACGTTGCAGGGGCCTTGTTGTATGTCGAGGCGACGCTGGCCGGCATGGTCGGTACCGTGGAGCCGGAGAGCCAGGACGACAACCGCCTGCCCACTACAGACCTGACGCAGATTCATCAGATCGTGATCAAAGAGGCGCGCATCTGTTTGCAGCAGGCCAAGGACATGATTGTCGACTATATCGACGCCGATTGGGACCGCCAGCATTTGCAGGCGTTGCCGGCCTTGCTGACCCAGGTGCGCGGTGCGCTGGCGATGATTCCGTTGAGCCGGGTGGCGAGCCTGGTCGAAACCTGCAATCACTTTATTCGCGAGCACTTGTTGCTCGAGCCGGGTCAACCGGGCTGGCAGGAACTGGATAGCCTGGCCGACGTGATCACGAGCATCGAGTACTATCTCGAACGGCTCAGTGATGACCCGCAAGCGCAGGGTGAAAACCTGCTCGATGTCGCGGAAAAAAGCCTGGCGAACCTCGGTTTTTTCCCCAGTGAGCAGCATGTGCCAGTGCTTGATGATGTGCTCAATCCGACCCAGGCGCAGGTCATGCAGATGATGCAGGAGCTGGAGGATCCACAGGTCGTCCAGACCTTGGCCGATGTGCTCGCCAGTCCGGTTTCGACTGTGAATCCGCCCGCGCTGAACACCCCGGGCAGCCTGTTGCCGCCACCCGCAGGCGAAGAGCCAGTGGACGAAGAACTGCGCGAAGTGTTCCTCGAAGAAACCGACGAAGTCCTGGAGATCCTGCGCGAATACTTGCCGCGCTGGTCCGCCAACCCAGACAACCGCTCGGCCCTGAGTGAGTTGCGCCGCGCCTTCCATACCCTCAAGGGCAGTGGCCGCATGGTACGCGCCCTGGTGCTGGGCGAGCTGGCCTGGGCCGTGGAAAACCTGCTCAATCGCGTACTGGAGAACAGTGTGGAGCCGGGTACTACGGTGCAGCAACTGATCGGCGATGTGCTGCATCTGCTGCCGGAGCTGGTGGCTGAATACGCCGCCAATGCCCAGCGTCAGCGCAACGATGTCGATCAGTTGGCCGCCCGCGCCCATGCCTTGGCCAAGGGCGATGAACCGGTATCCGATGAGGATACGCAAGATGTCGCGGCCCTCGACCCGCTGTTGCTGGAGATCTTCCGCAAAGAGGCCGAAACCCACTTGGGCAGCCTCAATCGCTTCCTTGATCAGGCCGCCGAGCATGTGCCGTTGCAGGCCAGCGACGAATTGCAGCGCGCCTTGCACACCCTCAAGGGCAGCGCCTCGATGGCGGGCGTGTTGCCGATTGCCGAACTGGCCGCACCGCTGGATCAACTGGCCCGGGAATACAAGGCGCACCTGATCGCACTGGATCTGGATGAAGTCGAATTGTTACTGGAGGCAGAAGGACTGTTTCGCCTCGGCTTGCGCCAGCTCAAGCGCGATCCGCTGGCGGAAATTCCCGGTGCCCGGGGGTTGACCGAGCGAGCCAGGGCGCTGCTGACCGAGCGTCTGGAAAACCTCCTGAGCACACCGAACACGGGGCTTCGGATCAAGCGCGACCCGCAGTTGATCAACAACTTCCTCGCCCAAGGCATGGACATCCTGCTGGATGCCGAAAGCCTGTTGCAGCGTTGGCAGCAACACCCCGGCGAACGTCAGGAGCTCAGCGCGCTGCTGGACGAATTGACCACCCTCGGCGAAGGCGCCCATCTGGCCGACCTGCACCCGGTGGACGAGTTGTGCGAGGCGTTGCTCGACTTGTACGGTGCCGTGGAAGAAAGCAGCCTGGCGGTCAGCGAGCGGTTTTTCCATGAAGCACAGGGTGCCCACGAAGCGCTGATCAACATGCTCGACGAACTGGCCGCCGGTCAGGAAGTCAGCCCGCAGCCGCAACGGATCAGGGCCTTGCGCGAGCTGCTCGACGAGAGCCTTGACCCGTCGGCCATGGGCCTGATCCGCAGCGATGGCAGCCGAAGCCTGAGCATCCGCGAACTGGGTTCTGTCACCGAGGAACTTGAGCGCACGCTACCCCCTGCCCCTGTAGGAGCCAGCTCGCTCGCAATGGACTCAAATGCACCGCGCTTATCCAATGACAACGCGTCATCGTTGACGCCCGTCGCGAGCGAGCTCGCTCCTACAGGAGAGGGGCGCGAGCTGGACGAGGAAATCGTTGCGATCTTCCTTGAAGAAGCGGTGGATATCCTCGAAAGCGCCGGTCAGGCCTTGCAGCGCTGGTTGCGCGACTCGGACAACGCCGCGCCGCTGTCGTCCCTGCAACGGGATTTGCACACCCTCACAGGCGGTGCGCGCATGGCCGGGGTCGGGCCGGTCGGCGATCTGGCCCATGAGCTGGAAAGCCTTTACCAGGGCCTGGTGGACCGTCGTTATGCCTTCAGCGATTCACTGGTGGTGCTGCTCAAACAGAGCCATGAGCGACTGGCGTTGTACCTTGAACAGTTGCAACTCAACCAGCCGCTGGACGATTCCCGTGAGCTGATCGAAGCCATTCGTGCCTACCGTCAAGGGCATGTGGGCATCACCGAGGGGGCCCGGCAGGCGACCGGCAGCGACGCGGCTGCGCACGATACTGAATTGCTGGAGATCTTCCTCGAGGAAGGTTTCGACATTATCGAAAGCTCCGGGGCGGCGCTTGAGCGCTGGCAGGCCCAGCCTTCGAGTCGTCAGGAGGTGGAAACCCTGCTGCGCGACCTGCACACCCTCAAGGGCGGTGCGCGCATGGTGGAAATCGCCGCGATTGGTGATCTGGCCCATGAACTGGAGTTCCTCTACGAAGGCCTGTCCACTGGCGTGCTGCAACCGACGGAGCCGTTGTTCGCGCTGTTGCAGCGCAGCCATGACCGACTGGCGCAGATGCTCGATGCTGCCCGCGCCGGTGAGCCGATGCCGCCGGCCGATCGCTTGATTGATGCGATCAAGAACTTCAGCCATCCGGCCGTGCCGGAAACGCCCGCGTCGATTGCGCTGTCGGCCAAGCCCGAGCCGCTGGCGCCGCCGTCCGATGCCGGCGTGGACATGGTCAAGGTCTCGGCGGAACTGCTCGACGATCTGGTCAACCTGGCCGGTGAAACATCGATCTTCCGTGGCCGAATCGAACAACAGGTCAACGATGCGCACATCGCCCTGAATGAGATGGAGACCACTATCGAGCGGATGCGCGACCAGTTGCGCCGCCTCGATACCGAAACCCAGGGGCGGATTCTCAGCCGCCAACAAGTCGAGGCCGAACGCCTGGGCTACGAGGAATTCGACCCGCTGGAAATGGACCGGCACTCACAGTTGCAGCAACTTTCCCGGGCATTGTTCGAGTCGGCTTCTGACTTGCTCGACCTCAAGGAAACCCTCGAGCGACGCAACCAGGACACGGAAAACCTCCTGCAACAGCAGGGCCGCATCAACACCGAACTGCAGGAAGGCCTGATGCGCACGCGCATGGTGCCGTTCGAACGCATGCTTCCGCGTTTGCAGCGCATCGTCCGGCAGGTGTCCAGCGAACTGGGCAAGGACGTGGACTTCATCGTCGACAACGCCGAAGGTGAAATGGACCGCAGCGTTCTTGAACGCATGGCCGCGCCGCTGGAACACATGCTGCGCAACGCCGTCGATCATGGCCTGGAGTCCGTTGAAGTGCGGCTGGCGGCGGGGAAGCCGGCCAAGGGGAAAATCACCCTCGATCTGCTGCGCGAAGGCGGCGACATCATTTTCGACATCCGCGACGACGGCGCCGGTGTACCGCTGGACGCGGTGCGGCGCAAGGCAATCAAGCGGGGCCTGCTCGCCCCGGATAGCATCATCAGTGATCACGACGTGTTGCAGTTCATCCTGCAACCGGGGTTTTCCACCGCCGAGAAAATCACCCAGATCTCCGGACGCGGCGTCGGCATGGACGTGGTGCATGAAGAGGTGCGACAACTGGGCGGCACCATGAGCATCGACTCTGTGCCCGGGCAGGGCGTGCATTTTCGAATTCGCCTGCCGTTTACCGTATCGGTCAACCGGGCGTTGATGGTGCAGTGCGGTGAGGACCAATACGCGATCCCGCTCAATACCATCGACGGTATCGTTCGCGTCCTGCCTAATGAGCTCGAAGGGTATTTCCGCTTCGATTCGCCAACCTACGAATACGCCGGCCAACATTACGAGCTGTGCTATCTGGGTGAGCTGCTGAAAACCAGCCCGCGCCCGAAGCTGTTGGGCCAGAGCCTGCCATTGCCGGTATTGCTGGTGCAGTGCAATGAACGGCACATCGCGGTGCTGGTGGATGCCATGGCCGGCACTCGCGAAATCGTGGTCAAGAGCCTGGGGCCGCAATTTGCGGCGGTGCAAGGGGTGTCCGGGGCGACGATTCTCGGGGACGGCCGGGTGGTGCTGATTCTGGATTTGCTGGCACCGATCCGCGCCATGCAGGCCCGTGTGCCCCAGCGTCCGGCGGGGCAAGAGGTCGAGGTCGAACCGCATCGGCCACTGCTGGTGATGGTGGTCGACGACTCGGTCACCGTGCGCAAGGTCACCAGCCGCTTGCTCGAACGCCACGGCATGAGCGTGCTGACCGCCAAGGACGGAGTCGATGCCATGCTGCTGCTGGAAGAGCACATGCCCGACCTGATGCTGCTGGACATCGAGATGCCGCGCATGGATGGCTTCGAAGTCGCGACTCAGGTGCGCAACGACGAACGCCTGCAACACCTGCCGATCATCATGATCACCTCCCGCACTGGACAGAAACACCGCGACCGCGCCATGGCCATTGGCGTCAACGACTACCTTGGCAAGCCGTACCAGGAATCGGTGCTGCTCGAAAGCATCGCCTTGTGGAGCAAGACCCATGCTTGAGCACCGCACCAGCAACCTCACCGGCCTGCTGCTGCCGTTGGCCGACCGCAACCTGATCCTGCCCAACGTCGCCGTTGCCGAGCTGATCGATTACCAGCACGACCTCGACACGCCGCCGTGGTACCTGGGCCTGGTGACATGGCGTGACCGGCAGATTCCGCTGCTGAGTTTCGAGTCGGCATGCGCGCAGAAAATCGTCATCGGCGAACGCGCGCGGATCGTCATTCTCAACGCCTTGGGCGGGCGCCCCGAGCTGAAATTCATCGCCCTGCTGGTGCAGGGGATTCCTCGCTCCTGCAAGCTCGATAGCCAATTGAGTTATGTGGATGTGCCATTGTGTTCGCTGGAACAGGCGGCGGTGCAGGTGGGCGAGCAAGTGGCCAAGGTGCCGAACTTGTTGGCGCTGGAGGCGTTGTTGGTGGATGCCGGATTGACCATCTGATCGCGGGCTTGCCCGCGAAGTCGGCGGAACAGGTAAGAATCATTACCCTGAGCGTAACGATCCACCACTCTGCTTGATTGATGCCCCCATCCAACACTCCTAAGGTGACCCCCACGACAGCGAACCCGTGGAGTGGTCATGACAACAACAATATCCCCCGACTCGCGATGGACGCGGCGGCGCAGCGAATCGAGCTGGTGCGAGGTCTTGCCGACGGTGTGGTGTTGCCCACCGACAACATCGTCGCGGCGCTTGAAGCGCTGATTCTGCCCGGCGACCGCGTGGTGCTCGAAGGCAACAACCAGAAGCAGGCGGATTTCCTTTCGCGCTCCCTGGCCAAGGTCGACCCCGCGAAGCTGCATGACCTGCACATGATCATGCCCAGCGTCGGACGCTCCGAGCACCTGGATCTGTTCGAACGGGGCATCGCCCGCAAACTCGACTTCTCTTTCGCCGGTACCCAGAGCCTGCGCATCAGCCAGTTGCTCGAAGACGGCCTGCTGGAAGTCGGCGCGATCCACACCTACATCGAACTCTACGCACGGCTGGTGGTGGACCTGATTCCCAACGTCGTGTTGTCGGCCGGGTTCATGGCCGACCGCGCCGGCAACATCTACACCGGGCCGAGCACCGAAGACACCCCGGCGCTGATCGAGCCGGCGGCCTTCAGCGACGGCATCGTCATCGTCCAGGTCAACCAGTTGGTGGACGACGTCAGCGACCTGCCGCGCGTCGACATCCCGGCGTCCTGGGTCGACTTCGTGGTGGTGGCTGACAAGCCGTTCTATATCGAACCGCTGTTCACCCGCGACCCTCGGCACATCAAGCCTGTGCACGTGCTGATGGCGATGATGGCGATTCGCGGGATCTACGAAAAACACAACGTGCAATCCCTCAACCACGGCATCGGTTTCAATACCGCTGCCATCGAACTGATCCTGCCGACCTACGGCGAATCCCTCGGCCTCAAAGGCAAGATCTGCCGCAACTGGACGCTCAACCCGCACCCGACGCTGATCCCGGCGATTGAAAGTGGTTGGGTCGAAAGCGTGCATTGCTTTGGCACCGAACTGGGGATGGAGAACTACATTGCGGCGCGGCCGGATGTGTTCTTTACCGGGCGCGACGGCTCCCTGCGTTCCAATCGGATGTTCAGCCAGCTGGCCGGGCAATACGCCGTGGACCTGTTCATCGGCGCGACTTTGCAGGTCGATGGTGATGGTCATTCTTCCACCGTCACCCGCGGGCGCCTGGCCGGTTTCGGCGGCGCCCCGAACATGGGTCACGACCCGCGTGGTCGTCGTCATGGCACGCCGGCCTGGCTCGACATGCGCAACACCGATGTAGCCGAGCCGATGCTCGAACGTGGCAAAAAGCTCGTGGTGCAGATGGTCGAGACCTTCCAGGAGGGCGGCAAACCGACCTTCGTCGAAACCCTCGATGCGGTGGATGTGGCGAAGAAAAGCGGCATGCCACTGGCGCCGATCATGGTCTACGGCGACGACGTCACCCACTTGTTGACCGAAGAAGGCATCGCCTACCTGTACAAGGCGCGCTCACTGGAAGAACGCCAGGCGATGATCGCCGCCGTCGCCGGGGTGACCGCCATCGGCCTGCGCCACAACCCCAAAGACACCGCGCGCATGCGCCGCGAAGGCTTGATCGCCTTGCCCGAAGACCTCGGCATCCGCCGCACCGACGCCACCCGCGAACTGCTCGCGGCGAAAAGCGTGGCCGATCTTGTTGAGTGGTCCGGTGGCCTCTACAACCCGCCCGCCAAGTTCAGGAGCTGGTAATGCACGCACTTAACCTGCAACCAAAAAGCCTGAGCCTGGCCGAACGGCTGGCGGACCTGGCAGTGGATGCGCTGATCGACGAGGCTGATCTGTCGCCGAAACCGGCACTGGTCGACCGTCGCGGCAATGGCGCCCACACCGATTTGCACCTGGGGCTGATGCACGCCTCGGCGCTGTCCTTGTGGCCGGCCTTTAAAGAAATGGCGGAAGTCGCCATCGAGTTCGGCGAAATCGGCTTGCCCCTGCGCGAAGCCGTGGGCCGCATCGGTCGCGAAGGTGAGCAAGCCATGCTCGACACCACCGGCGGGGTGAACACCCATCGCGGAGCAATCTGGGCCTTGGGCTTGCTGATCACTGCTGCTGCACTGGAACCTCAATCCTGCAACGCCAATAGCGTGGCATTACGGGCGGCGCGGCTGGCCCTGCTCGACGACCGTTTTGCGCCACGTCCGCTCAGTCACGGTGCGCAAGTCGCCCAACGCTACGGTGCTCGCGGTGCCCGTGAAGAAGCGCAACTGGGTTTTCCGGCGGTGACCCAACGTGCACTGCCACAACTGCTGCGCAGCCGCGCCGCCGGTCATGGCGAGCAGAACGCCCGGCTCGACGCACTGTTGGCGATCATGACGAGTCTGGCCGACACCTGCGTGCTTTACCGCGCCGGTGAAGAAGGCCTGAACACCATGCAACTGGGCGCCCGGGCGGTGCTCGATGCGGGCGGCAGCGCCAGCCTCGGCGGACGTCGCCGCCTGCATGAGCTGGACCAACAACTCATCGCGTTGAATGCCTCGCCCGGTGGCGCTGCCGACCTGCTTGCAGCCTGCCTGTTCATCGACCGTATTGCGTCTGGCGACGGCCTTATCCAGGGAGTGTTTTGATGGAAACCTTATCCTTTGAATTCCCCGCCGGGCAGCCGCCACGCGGTCGCACCCTGGTGGGTTGTGTCGGCTCTGGCGATCTGGAAGTGCTGATCGAACCGGGTCAGGCCGGCAAGTTGACGATCAATGTGCAGACCTCGGTCAACGGCAGCGAACAGCGCTGGCGGCATCTGTTTGCACGGATGTTCGACGGCCAGACGCCCCCGGCGATGGACATCGACATCCACGATTTCGGCGCGACACCCGGCGTGGTGCGTCTGCGTCTGGAACAGGGCTTCGAGGAGATCGGCCATGACTGACAGCGCATCTTTGCTCAACAAGCACAGCTTCGTCGAACTCGGTGCCCGGCAACGGGCCAAGGCCCTGCTCGATGCCGGCACCTTCCGCGAACTGCTCGACCCCTTTCAACGGATCATGTCGCCGTGGCTGTCGCGCCAGGGCGTGGTGCCGCAAGCCGACGACGGCGTGGTGATCGCCAAGGGCAATCTCGATGGTTTGCCGGTGGTGATCGCGGCCATCGAAGGAGCGTTCCAGGGCGGCAGCCTCGGTGAAGTCGGCGGAGCAAAAATTGCCGGCGCGCTGGAACTGGCCGCCGAAGACAACCGCAACGGTATCCCGACCCGCGCCCTGCTGTTGCTCGAAACCGGCGGCGTGCGCTTGCAGGAAGCCAACCTCGGCCTGGCGGCAATTGCCGACATCCACGCGGCGATTGTCGATTTGCAGCAGTACCAACCCGTGGTCGGTGTGGTGGCGGGCAGCGTCGGTTGCTTTGGCGGCATGTCGATTGCCGCCGGGTTGTGCAGCTACCTGTTGGTGACCCAGGAAGCGCGACTCGGCCTGAACGGCCCGCAGGTGATCGAACAGGAAGCCGGACTTGAGGAGTACGACTCCCGCGACCGACCCTTCATCTGGAGCCTGACCGGTGGCGAGCAACGCTTCGCCAGTGGTCTGGTGGATCGCTATGTTGCCGACGACGTGGCGCAGATCCGCCAGCAGGTGGGTGAGTTACTCCAGCAAGGATTGCCAGCGCAACCGCGTAGCCAACAGGCCGGGTTGTTCCTGCAACGGTTGGCGCGTCTGGATGCCGAACCGCAAATCGAGCCGTCCGTGGTTCGCGATCTGTACCAAGGAGAACGCCCATGAGTTCGTATTCCCTGCGAGGCTTGAACTGGTTCAACGCCTTGAGCGCCGGAGCGAAAGCAGTCGAGGGTTTGCCGGCTTCGCTGAAGGTCGCGGACGCCGTGCTGGGCGATCAGCCTGTGCGTTTCCTCGCGGTGGTGGCCGACCCGGAAAACCGCTTCGTCCGTGCACGTAACGGCGAAGTGGGTTTGCTCGAAGGCTGGGGCCTGGCCAAGGCCGTGGATGAAGTCATCGCCGCCGATCAAAACAAGGCACGCAAGCGCGCTCTTATCGCCATCGTCGACGTGCCGAGCCAGGCTTACGGTCGACGGGAGGAAGCCCTTGGCATTTATCAGGCGCTGGCCGCTGCGGCGGGCAGTTATGCCCGTGCCCGTCTGGCCGGTCATGCGGTGATCGGTTTGCTGGTGGGCAAGGCGATGTCGGGCGCGTTTCTGGCCCACGGCTATCAGGCCAATCGCTTGATCGCCCTGCGCGATCCGGGAGTGATGGTGCACGCCATGGGCAAGGCGTCGGCTGCGCGGGTGACCTTGCGCAGCGTCGAAGAGCTCGAAGCCTTGGCTGCCAGCGTGCCGCCGATGGCCTATGACATCGACAGCTATGCCAGCCTCGGGTTGCTGTGGGAAACCTTGGCGGTGGAGAAGATCGAGCAGCCGACGGCGGCGGATCTGGCGCGGGTGACCGAGTGCCTGCATCAGGCGATTGACGATGTGGCCGCCGCTGGCCGTGATCTGAGCGGTCGGCTGGGTGCGGCCAATCGGGCGGCGTCGAGCAAGGTTCGTCAATTGCTGAGAGCGCAGTGGTGAGCAGGCTACTGGCTCACGACCTGCTGTGGGGCATGACCCCGCAGCAGTTGCCCGCGGATGCGCCTGCCTGGGTGATCGAGTCGATCATTGCCGGCCAGCCGGTGGTGGTTCGTCGTGCCTTGAGCGCGGCGGGGCAGGTGGCGGTGGGCGTGCGCGGGCCGTTGCGCGAACAGCGATTTGCCGCGGTGATGGAAGTCGCCGCCATCACCCGGCGGGTGCAGCCGGAAGAGCTTCGCCATGTTCAAGGCCCGCGCGATTTCCCGGCGCTGCGTGCCTTGGCGCAACTGCGTTCGCACCTCGATGGCAGTGGCTGGGTCTGGGGTGTCAGCGGCAGTGCCGGGTTCGAGTTGGCCAGTGGGTTTGCTGCTTTGCACGAGGGCAGCGACCTCGACCTGATCCTGCGTACGCCACATCCGTTGAGTCGTGTCGACGCCCAGGCGCTGGTGGCCGTTCTTGATACCGCCGTGTGCCGCGTGGACCTGCAACTGCAGGCACCGTCGGGCGCCGTTGCCTTGCGCGAATGGGCCGGTGCTTCGTCGCGAGTCCTGCTGAAAAATGCCATTCAAGCCACCCTGGTGACTGATCCGTGGAATCCACAGGAGCAAGCAGCATGAGCAGCTTGCTGGCGTTCCCCGGCCAGGGTGCGCAACAACCCGGAATGCTGGCGCGTTTGCCTCGGGAAACGTTGAACGAGGCGAGCGACCTGCTCGGTGAAGATGTGACGCAGCTGGATTCTGCCGAGGCGTTGCAGTCGACGAGGGCGGTTCAGCTTTGCCTGTTGATCGCCGGCGTCGCTGCTTCACGCCAGTTGGGCATGGCCCCGGACTACGTGGCCGGCTTGTCGATCGGCGCTTACCCGGCCGCGGTGGTGGCTGGCGCCTTGGGTTTCAGCGATGCGCTGCATCTGGTCAGCCTGCGCGGTGAGCTGATGCAGCAGGCTTATCCACAGGGCTACGGCATGACCGCGATCATCGGTCTGGACCTGGCCACGCTGGAAGGATTACTGGCCCGGGTGCATAGCGCAGAAATGCCGGTTTATCTGGCCAATATCAACGCCGATAACCAGGTGGTGATTGCCGGTAGCGACGTGGCGATGAAAGCGGTGGCCGGGTTGGCGAAAGGTTGCGGAGCGTGCTTGGCCAAGCGTCTGGCAGTGAGCGTGCCGTCCCACTGCCCATTGCTTGAGGCGCCCGCGCAACGGTTGGCCGAAGCCTTCGCCAAGGTGCCGCTGCACACCCCGAAGACGGGTTACCTGAGCGGCAGTCGTGCGCGTCCGCTGATCAAGCCTGAAGCCTTGCGTGACGACCTGGCCTTCAACATGTGCCGCATCGTCGATTGGCGCGGCACGGTACAAAGCGCCTACGAGCGCGGCGTACGTCTACAGATCGAACTGCCGCCCGGTGCGGTGCTCACCGGACTGGCGCGCCGGGTGTTCGAGCAGGGCACCGTGATTGCCTTTGACGGTGCACGGCTCGACACCTTGCAGGCGCTGATGCGTGAGGAGGGAAGCCGCCACTCCTAGATCATCTGACTTAAGGCTTCGAACAACAAAAACAACATTCGAAATGCACTTTGAGGACAACAACAATGATTATTTACGGTGTGGCGCTGTTGGCGATCTGTACGCTGGCAGGCGTGATCATGGGGGACATGCTCGGGGTGTTGCTGGGTGTGAAGTCAAACGTCGGCGGTGTCGGGATCGCGATGATCCTGCTGATTTGCGCACGGTTGTGGATGCACAAGCGTGGCGGCATGTCCAAGGATTGCGAGATGGGCGTCGGCTTCTGGGGCGCGATGTACATCCCGGTGGTGGTGGCGATGGCGGCGCAACAAAACGTGGTCACGGCGCTGCATGGTGGTCCGGTGGCGGTGTTGGCAGCGATCGGTTCGGTGGTGATCTGTGGCTGCACCATTGCCCTGATCAGCCGGACCCATAGAGGCGAGCCCTTGCCCGATGAGCCGGTGGATGTAACGCCGGTTGGCGCACCGGCAGGAGGTCGCTGATATGTGGGAACTCATCAAGAGCGGTCTGGAACACAACGGTCTGGTCACCGCATTCGCCTTTGTCGGCGTGATCATGTGGATATCAGTAGTGATCTCCAAGCGCCTGACCTTCGGGCGTATCCACGGCTCGGCGATTGCCATCGTCATCGGCCTGGTACTGGCCTGGGTCGGCGGCACGATGACCGGCGGGCAAAAAGGCCTGGCGGACCTGACCCTGTTTTCCGGCATCGGGCTGATGGGCGGCGCCATGCTGCGAGACTTCGCCATCGTCGCCACGGCCTTCGAGGTGCAGGCCACGGAAGCGAAAAAAGCCGGCTTGATCGGCGTGATCGCGCTGCTGTTGGGCACAGTGCTGCCGTTTATTGTCGGCGCGTGCATGGCCTGGGTCTTCGGTTACCGCGATGCGGTGAGCATGACCACCATCGGCGCCGGTGCGGTGACCTACATTGTCGGGCCGGTGACCGGCGCGGCCATTGGCGCCAGTTCCGATGTGGTGGCGCTGTCGATTGCCACCGGACTGATCAAGGCGATCCTGGTGATGGTCGGTACGCCAATGGCAGCGCGCTGGATGGGCCTGGACAATCCGCGCTCGGCGATGGTGTTCGGTGGGCTGGCCGGGACAGTGAGTGGCGTGACCGCCGGTTTGGCGGCGACGGATCGGCGGCTGGTGCCTTATGGGGCTTTGACCGCGACATTCCACACTGGGCTTGGGTGTTTGCTGGGGCCTTCGCTGTTGTACTTCATTGTTCGCGGGATTGTGGGGTAGATTCTCCGAATTTGCTAATGGTCGCCTCCACATTTACCGGGTTAAATGAGCTGCTCGGTGAAATGTGGAGTTATACAAATATAATCTTCAAAAAGTTGGAGGCGGCTCAGATTGGCGTGGCTGAAATTTTATGAGGAAGTTGAAATGTTTGTTTGATGTCATTAAGAGGTTTTTGTTGTGGCTCGGATAATAATTATGGCTAGGTAATATGCCATCATAAGTGCAACTAGGCCATAACTTAGGCCCTCAATTATCCTCTCAGGATTAAAAATGAAGCTGCTCGCAGTAATGATAAGTATGATGGTTAATGTTGTGGCAAGTTCGCTGACAAGAAAAAAAGATACTGCATCGCTATCGTTCGCGTTATGGAAAATTTCATTTGATGTTAGTCGGGTAAATATTGTTCCGATCACCACGCCTAATAGACAAAAAAAAGCTAGCGATAAAAAGAACGTAATGTCCTTGTTGGTCAGTCCCAGTAGTAGAGATGTGATAACAGTCGCAATCAAACAGGAGGTTGCGAGTGTGGTGCTGGATTTGCTGATGATAAATCTGGATGTCACAAGCCTCCCTAATACAGTAGATGCCAAAAAGACCATGTACGCAATCGCTGAGCTTCCTAACCAAGAAAATTGCTGGGCTAAGCCCAAGAGGTTGCTATGCCGATAGAGCAAACCTATTGCGTACATAAATATCAGAGATTCAAATACGTTTCCCGCAACATAGCCAGTTATTTGCACTGGATATTTCGCGGCAACAGTGAAGTGCTTAAGATATGCATGCCGGTTTGAATGTATTAAAGTGGTTCTACTTGTGTTGGCGGGTCGTAGATCACTGTTTGATATGTATATTTGCGCTGATCTGAGTAGTAGTAGCATCGACATTATTGCTATTGTGGCATATAAATAGGAGGTGGAATTTATTACAAGGGAGGCCGTCAGTAGTAAAATAAAAGGAGTTCCAATTCGAATGTATAGAAGATGGTTGAATGCTTTGATGTAGTCAGCGGTCTGGCCAGTCATTTTTATATGTAAGGCATTATAAGCTGGCCGAAAAGATGCTTTTAAACAGCCTGTTCCTGCTGAGTCGCATACGAAAGCGATTAGAATTAAGCTCCAGCCTGTGTACCAATATTCAAGCAATGCTGCCAAAAATCCCAATGTCAGGAAAATAGCGCATGCCAGTTTGAATATAAAACCATAGATGGTGGTATTGGCAATGCCTAGTCTACATGCAAAGTAGTGTCCAATGTAAAATTCCACAATCAAGGAGATGATTAACTGCGTTGCAAGCGAGAATTCCAACGAAAACTGGCCTAAATTTGGATTGCTTGCAATTAAGGCTAGTTCGAGAATTGTTGCTCCCATTGCAACGCCACCATACAAGGCATCTGATCTCGCGATTAGTGTGTGTGCACTTCTCATTCGTTTACTCTATAAGTTTTACCGGGCTCTAGAATAAGGTTTGCATATAGAGCGGACGGCGCGTAGGCGCGACCGTAAAACATTAGTGTCGTATATATTGAATCAAGATCGTAAGGGATTAGTGTGAATCTCTCTAAAGGTTGCTTAGTGGTGTATGCTGAACTTCTGGCTTTGCCATTTCTAAAGTCTTCGTAAAGTAATAGCTCGAAATCAATATTTGAGTTCTTAGCGGTATTGTTAAAAAAAATACCACAGGCTGCATCATTGAGGTTTCTGTAGGTGCTCCCGGTCGTATCAAATTGTTCAAATACATTAGTTAATATGTCATCTCCATAGATTGATTGTAGGTATCTAATCGTATAAGGCCATCTTCTATTTAAATGCCTGGATATGTCTAGATATCGTCTGACGCATTCAAATGTGAAATGTTTATCGCATGCAGTGGTTGGGGAAGTGAGAATATGTTTAGATTTATATATTTCAGTGAAAATCAAGTCGATAGTATCAGTATTTTTTATTATCATTTTCTGATACCTCTGCGAGCGATTTTTTTACGAGGTCAATGTTGCTTCGCTCAACTTCAATGGATGAGCCCTCCATTTCCAGCAAAATGTTTTCCGTATTGTATGCCTGGGTGATGGTTGGCTTGAAAGCTTCCATCAGTTCAATATTGAAGGGGTCTGAGTGTTGGTCGAGCCACACGGGAATACCATTCCACATCCAGGATTTTATTCCTGAAATATGTAACGTCTTGATGAAGCTCCATATTTCATGTTTGGCGTCAGGTATAGCGAAACCAAGATCTTTGCTTTTGCAATAGCCCAAGTAATGTCCTATGTCAAAGGCCATGGAGCAACCAGACTGAATGCATAGCTCTAAATAGAAGTCCCAAAACGGTATGCTTCCAAACTCGCTGTATACGGGAGGATTCTCTAAAAGTATGGGTAGTTCAAGAAAATGCTTTACCATATTGGCGTTAACTATTGTTGTTTGTAATGATTTTTTGTTTAATGGTGGATTGGTCTGATGGGCGCCTAGAAAAAGATTGCCATTTCTCCATATGCCTATGTCTTCTTCGATGTAACTTACCGGGAGAGTATCAATTATTTTTTTCAGATTTGCTAACTCTGCCATGTCGATCACTCCAGAGAAGTTTATATCTACTGGGTGTACGGAAATAGTGAAGTCAGCAGTTGCGCAAAAATCAATAATTGAGTTCTCCAACCTATCCCAGGGGCGCACGCCCAGGCTGAAGTGCTTGATCGGGGCGCCACGGTAAACGCTATTGGTGCTTGTATGTAAATAAATAAATTGTTTTAGCTTATTTGTATCGCCACTCACACCTAAACTTATCGAATTGATGTCCATAAAATTCACCTGCTCGAACGATAATTATGCAGACTTTCCGATTAATTCACCTTTTCTACCGCCAACACCAAGCGTAAAGGTTTCTAAAGCGACTCGTTTTGGCGAGTTATTTGGTTCTTTACCGTGCAAGGTTTTTTTTAAGATAGAGGTGTATGTTAGGAACTCTTTTCCTGTAAATATCACTGTTCGCTCCCCCGTCCGCTGACAGAGCCCCCACAGAATTTTGAATGGCATATGTCTTAGGTAAATGTTGAGCAAGGATAGGTGTGCAATTTCTCGTGGCGAGGTGCTTTGTGAGATTTTTTCTATATTTATAGAAATTGCGTTCTCTAGAGAATTTAGGAGAGGTTTTGCAAAATAATCTATATAGGCGTCGTAGATTTCCTTCACCTCTTGATTCTCTATAAGCTGTCTGCTGTTAGGTAAGTCGATCAAGTTGAACTTAATGCCCATTTTTCTTTCAAGATTATCTCTAACAGGCGTTCCTGGATATATCATCATGATATTGAAATAATGATCAAAGGATTCATGTTCAGTCATTCCAGAGTTGAGCAGAAAACTTAGATTTTCTATAATTTCTCTTTTTTGTTGGTCATGATAGAACATTATAAAGTCGAGGCCGACGTCAATACCATTGATCTGTAGGGCCCTAATTGCGTCTATATTATTCTTTACTGTGACTCTTTTGTTCATATAATCGAGCTGAGTTTGCGAGCCGGACTCAATACCCATTTCGACTAGTCTTAATCCTTGCGTAACTAATTTTGGTAATTCTGTGCGTAACTTAAGCAGGTATCCTACTGTAGAAGAACTGCTCCATGTAATCTCGCCACCGAACAGCTTGTATAGTTTTTCAGAGAACTCCAGTACTCTGTCTTTTCGTACAAAAAAATTAGCGTCCATCATGTAAATATGTTCAAAAGAGTATTGTTTGTGAGCCTCTACAATCCAATTAACAAGAGTGGTCGCGTCGACAGCACGCCACTTAGGACCATCTTTATCTGCCGCAACGATAGCGCAGAATGAGCACGCTAAAGGGCAGCCACGGCTACTGGTGAGAGCTATTGATCTTCTTTTCTTACCATCTCTCCTGTCCGTGAAATAGAGGTTTTGTAAGCGCTCGGAACAATATTCCAATAATGGATTTTCCCACTCAGTTGCGGGTAATTGTATTTTCTGTTTATAGGTTTCGTACGTTTTCCCGGTTGCGGAGATCCAAACTGCATTTGGTATGTCTTGTAAGTGGTTGTCTATAAATATTTGTTTTGGTGTAAGGTTTTTATTAGTGTTCTTTGTGGGCGGAGAGGGTGGGGCTTCCTCACGCGATTTGTTGAATAAGTTTAGCAGTGTGGCTGTTGAGTGTTCTCCTTCACCATAAAGTGCCAGTTCAAAAATACCATTTGATACACGTAAAAAATCTTTCGCTGCAAGGCTTATATGCGGGCCGCCGCAAAATAATACTGTCTCAGGTAGTGCGCTTTTAATTAATTGCCCCCAAGCGATCGCTGCTTGAACATGGCTGCTGTAAATAGATATTCCTACTAGAGCGGGTTGCCAGCCTATCAAGTCTTTTAATTCGTGAGTGTCTGAGGTGTATAAGTCAGAATAATCAAATATTTTACATTTTACATGTGCTACATGTTTTTTTACGTAGGCTGATATGTTCTGCAGCCCCAGAGGCATTACTTTTTGCGGACCTTCGCCGTATGGCAGCGAAACTAACGCTAGTCGAGTAGGATCATAAATATCACTGTTATTGTTTAGTGAATTCCAGCACGCTTCGTTCATACGCACTCCTTGCCTCTTTGGCCTCAGACATATTGAAAAAAGCTGGATACCGCTCTGTTAGCGCCAAGGATTTTTCATGGGAATCCAGTGCTTCAATAAACTTTTTTTTCGGAATTTTCAGGAGGTGTGTGCCATTGTGAAAAAAACAATATCCGAGTTCTGTTAAGCATAGAACACCTTCATTGATTGTAGCTCTCATGTGTTGGCAGCCTTGGATTTTAGAAGTGGGCATCGTTAAACGATGCCCTGGTTATTTCATCAGAACTCTGGCGCTGTTTTTCCAGCAACCATGTCATACGTTCCATCTGGAACAGGAGTCATAACCTCAACATCGGAGGCTAAATCATCTAAGTGGTTTTCATCATGAATTATTTCGTCATTCATACCTTTCTCCTTCTGAAGTGTGACAGCTAAGTCACAGGATATCTCCGGTTTGACAACGTTGAAGTTAGAACTCGGTAGATATGTAGCTATGCACAGCTGAGTGTCTAACCTCCTGCCACTGATGGATAGCTATCTGTGACGGTTTCATATAAGTATCGAATCAGATTGCAGTCAAATAAAAATTAAAACTTCCGAAATTTCCTAGGATATTTGTGGCTTTGTAGGTCGCATCCTACTTTAAGGGAATTATCCTACAAGTAGGTGGTGAATATAGATCTTTGGGTCTGCCGCTTTGGTGTGATGCGTAAATTAACTTCTCGACTTTATGTCTAGAAAACAGCGCGTTGAATTAGTTTATGGGTCGTTTTGAAGTTGAGGTTAAAATTTTTTCATTGCTGTGCAGTGACCAATAATAGGGACGCAGCGCGCTGGATGGGCCTGGACAATCCGCGCTCGGCGATGGTGTTCGGTGGGCTGGCCGGGACGGTCAGTGGTGTGACTGCCGGTTTGGCGGCGACGGATCGGCGGTTGGTGCCTTATGGCGCGTTGACCGCGACATTCCACACCGGGTTGGGCTGCTTGTTGGGGCCTTCGCTGTTGTACTTCATTGTTCGCGGGATTGTCGGGTAGTCCGCTGCATCGTCATTGAATGTTCAGACCTCATTGCGAGCAAGCTCGCTCCCACAGGGAATCGCATTCCTGTGTGGGAGCGAGCTTGCTCGCAATGAGGTCGATAAGGTTTCAAGCCTGCCGATTGGCATACATCCGACACTCCGCCAGCAACGCCAGCAGATTCGGATCACGCTCCTTGGCTTTCAGGAACACCACGCCAATGTGCTGCTGCAAGCGGTACTTTTCCTGCAGAGGGATCAGCTTCACCCGGTTCTCGTACACCGCCGCAATCCGCCCCGGCAGCAACGCATAACCAACGCCCGAACTGACCATGCTCAGCAGGGTGAAGATGTCGTTGACCTGCATCGCCACCTTCGGCTCGAACCCTGCCTGCTCAAATACCCGCTTGCCGTCCTGATGGGTGGCGAAGCCCTGGGTCAGGGTGATGAAGGTTTCGTCGCGGACCTCGGCCAGGTCGACTTCGGTTCGCTGGGCAAACCTGGAGTCGGCGGGCGTGGCGAGGAAGATGTCGTCGGAGAACAGCGGGATCTGCTCGCAATCCGGATCGTTGACGCTGTCGTCCAGCGACACCAGGGCCGCATCGACTTCCATGTTCTTGAGCTTGTAGAGCAGGTCGGTGTTGGAGCCCAGAATCAGGTCGATGTTGAGCTCGCTGCGGCGGATCTTCAAACCCATGATCAGCTGCGGTACGGTCTTCACCGTCAGTGAATACAGCGAGCCCAGCTTGAAACGTTCGGCGGAGAACCCGGCGGCTTCGCGGGTCAGGCGCACGCTTTCGACGACATCCTGAATCAGCTTCTGCGCCCGCTCTTCCAGCACATAAGCGCTTTCCAGCGGCGTCAGGCTGCGGCCTTCGTGCTTGAACAGGGGGCAGCGCAGGGCGCTTTCCAGGGAATGGATCGCCCGATGCACGCTGACGTTACTGGTCTGCAACTCGGCAGCGGCCCGCGCCAGGTTGCCGGTGCGCATGAACGCCAGGAACACCTCGAGTTTTTTCAGGGTCAACTCTTCATCGATCAGCATGGGCCGGACTCTTTTTGGGATGACTCGATTGTGCCCAATTACGCCGGGCCCGTCGTACAGAAACATTGCGCTTTTACGCTCCAGGCCTGAGCCTTGCGCGTTGCGGCAATGAAATTCGAGGTGAGCAACACATGTATCACGGGGAGCGATTGAATGCCTGGACGCATCTGGTCGGGGCAGTGGCGGCGTTTATCGGTGGGGTGTGGCTGATTGTGCTGGCCAGCCTGGACGGCAGCCCGTGGAAGATTGTCAGCATGGCGATCTACGCCTTTACCCTACTGGTGCTTTACAGCGCATCGACCGTCTACCACAGCGTGCGCGGGCGCAAGAAAGTGATCATGCAGAAGGTCGATCACTTTTCGATCTACCTGTTGATCGCCGGCAGCTACACGCCGTTCTGCCTGGTGACTCTGCGCGGGCCGTGGGGCTGGACGTTGTTCGGGATTGTCTGGGGACTGGCGCTGATCGGCATCCTGCAAGAGATAAAGCCGCGTTCGGAAGCGCGGATTCTGTCGATCGTGATTTATGCGGTGATGGGCTGGATTGTACTGGTGGCGGTCAAGCCGCTGCTCGCGGCGCTGGGCAGCGCCGGGTTTGCGTGGCTGGCATCGGGCGGGGTGTTGTACACCGTGGGGATTATCTTTTTTGCCCTCGATCATCGCCTGCGCCATGCCCACGGGATCTGGCATCTGTTCGTGATCGCCGGGAGCCTGCTGCACTTTGTGGCGATTTTGTTTTATGTCCTTTAAGGCTGCACCGGGACCAGGCGACCCAACTGCTCCCGGGCTCGACGGCTGAATACCTGCAACAGATCGTTCAAGGTGTGGGGCGGTGGTTCGGCGGCGCGGGTCACTGCGTACAGGGTGATGGGTAACGGCGGTGCCAGGGGGCGAATCGTTGTGGTGGCGGGAGAGGCGCCAAGGGCGGTGAATGGATCGATCACCGCCAGGCCTGCGCCAGATTCCACCATCGCCCGTGCCAGGGAGTAGGTTTGCACGGCGATGCGTACCCGGGGTGGGGGCTCGACCGCTTCCAGGTAACTGTCGAGCCGCGCGGCCAGCGGATCGGCGCTGGATAAACCGATCAGCGGCGCATCCGCCAGCGCCATCAGTGGCAACGGTTTGCCCGCATCTTCCTGAGGCCAGTAACCACTCGGGGCCAGCGCCACTAGCACGCCGGAAGCCAGCGCCTGGGCCTTGAGCCCCGGGTGATCCGGGCGTTGCAGGGTCAGGGCGACATCCACTTCACGCATCAACAGGTTCTGCACCAGTTCGCGACTGTGGGCGCTGGAGAGTTCGCAAACGATGTCCGGGTAGCGCCCGGTCCATTCGTGAATGGCCGGCGGCAGCAATGACAGGGCCAGCGCCGGAGTGGCACCGATGCGCAGGCTGTGGCCAGGCTCGCGGCGCAGGCTCTGCGCCAGGCGTCGTACGCCTTGCAGGCTTTCGCTGACCTTGTCCACTTCGCGCTCCAGCTCCAGCGCTTCCGGGGTCGCCTGCAACTTGCCGCGCACCCGCAGGAACAACGGGAAGCCCAATTGCTGCTCGGCGTGCTGCAACACCTTGCTCACCGCCGGTTGCGAGACGTGCAGCAATTGCGCGGCAGCGCTGATTGAGCCGGTCTGGCGGATGGCCTGGAAAATCTCGATATGGCGAAGGCGCATGGCAAGTCCATAACCTTTGTTTATGGGTTTGCCATCTTTATGCATTGTTCAACGTCTGTCACCTGGCTCTAACCTCGGTGTCGTCTTCACAACGGTTTAAAGGACGGACATGGCTCAGCGTGTGTGCATCATCGGTGGCGGCGTGATCGGCCTGGCAACGGCCTATGCGCTGGTGCGCGACGGCTTCGAGGTGACGGTGGTCGAGGCACGGGACTCGCTGGGCAGCGAAACCAGCTTCGCCAACGGCGGCCAACTATCCTATCGCTATGTCGCGCCCCTGGCCGACGCCGGAGTGCCTTTGCAAGCCATCGGCTGGATGTTGCGCGGCGATTCACCGCTGAAGCTGCGCCCGCGCCTCGACCTGGCCCAGTGGCGCTGGATGGCGTCGTTCCTCGGCGCCTGCCGCCGCTCGGTCAACCGCGAGAACGCCGCGCACTTGCTGCGCCTGGCGTTGTTCAGCCAGGACACATTGAAGTCCTGGCGCGAGGATGATGGACTGGCGGGATTCCAGTGGCGGCGCAATGGCAAACTGGTGACTTTCCGCCAGAACAGCAGCTTCGAGCATGCGCGCCAAGGCTTGGCCGACCCGCAGCAACAGCAAGTGTTGTCGCCGGCCGAATGCGCGCAACTGGAACCGGCGCTGATCGATGCGCCCTTTGTCGGGGCAATCTACACCCCGGACGAAGAGGTCGGCGACTGCCACGGCTTCTGCCAGCAACTGGCCGCGCGGCTGCAAGCATCCGGCCGTTGCGAGTTTCGTCTCGGGCAAGCGGTGACCGGCATTCGCCACAGTAGCGGCAGTGTCAACGCCATCGAACTGGGCGGGCAATTGCTGTCGGTCGATCAACTGGTGATCGCTGCCGGTCACCGCAGTCCGTTGTTGGCGCTACCCGGGCTGCAACTGCCGCTTTATCCGCTCAAGGGCTACAGTCTGACCGTGCCGATCGGCGCCGGTCACCGGGCACCGGACGTGAGCATCACCGACTATGACCGTAAGATTGTCTACGCCCGCATCGGTAAGCAATTGCGAGTGGCGGCGATGGTCGACATCGTCGGCTTCGACCCTGCTTTGGACCCCAAGCGTCTGGCGCTGATCAAGCGTCAGGCCCATGACACCTTTCCAAATGCCGGCGCCTATGACGAAGCCGTCGAGTGGGCCGGCATGCGCCCGGCCACCCCCAGCGGCGTGCCGCTACTGGGCGCGACGGCGTATCGCAACCTGTGGCTCAACCTCGGCCACGGCGCGCTGGGTTTCACCCTGGCATGCGGCAGCGGGCGCTTGCTCAGCGAGCTGATCGGCGAGCGCCGGCCTTCCATTGACCTTCAGGGTTTCAGCCACCGGGCCGCCTGAATACTGATTTCTGAAAAGGACACTGCAATGACCATTACCCGACTGCACAGCAACCCGCGCCTGTCTGGCGCCGTGACCTTTGGCGACCTGGTGTTTCTCTCCGGGCAGGTGCCGGGCGATGCCCTGGATGCCACCGGCCAGACCCGCGAAGTGCTGGCGAAAATCGATACCTTGCTGGCGGAGGCGGGCAGCGACAAGGATCATCTGCTCAGCGCGACCATTTACCTGAAGAACATCACCGAGGATTTCGCCGCGATGAACGAGGTCTGGTCCACCTGGCTATCGCCGGGGCAGGCACCGAGCCGCACCACCGTGCAGGCCGAGCTGGCCCGCCCGCAGGTGCTGGTGGAAATCACCGTCATCGCTGCACGCGTCTGATAAACCAACACCCACAACGGAGAATAACAATGCAAAAAATCACGTTGCTCGCTTGTACGCTTGGCCTGTTGCTCGGCAGTCAGGTTCAGGCCAATGAAGCGCCGCTGACCGGCACCCTGAGCAAGATCGCCAGCGCCAACAGCATCACCCTGGGCTATCGCGATGCTTCGGTGCCGTTCTCCTACGTGGGTGATCACAGCGGCAAGCCGATGGGTTACTCGGTGGATCTGGCGGGCAAGATCGTCGAGCGCATCCAGCAGCAACTGGCGCTGCCGGACCTGAAGGTGAAGTACAACCTGGTGACCTCGCAGACCCGCATTCCACTGGTGCAGAACGGCACCGTGGACCTTGAGTGCGGCTCCACCGGCGTGACCGCCGAACGGCAGAAGCAGGTGGCGTTCTCCTATGGCTTCATCTATGTCAAAGGCCAGTTGCTGACCGCGAAGGACAGCGGGATCAAGAATTTCGCTGACCTGCGCGGCAAGAACGTGGTGACTACCGCCGGCACCACCAACGAACGCTTCCTGAAAAGCTATAACGTTGATCACAAGATCGACATGTTCGTGATCAGCGCCAAGGACCACGGCGAAGCCTTCCAGATGCTGCAGTCGGGCCGGGCGGCGGCGTTCTACATGGACGACGCGCTGCTCTACGGTGAGCGCGCCAAGGCCAATGACCCGCACAAGTGGGTGGTGGTCGGGGAGGAACAATCGCGGGAGATCTACAGCTGCATGGTGCGCAAGGACGATCCGCAGTTCCTGGCGCTGGTCAACGGAGCGCTGGCGGATCTGTACAGCTCGGGTGAGATCAATGGCATCTACAAACGCTGGTTCGAGCAGCCGATCCCGCCGAAGGGTTTGAACCTTGAGTTCCCGATGACCAGCGAACTCAAGGCGATCATTGCCAAACCGGTGAGTGATCCGGTGCAGTAGCCAGAGTTGCTGGGCCACCGCCAGTGCAACAACCGGCGCGGTTTCGGTGCGCAGCACCCGCGGACCGAGGCGGGCGGCGTGGAAACCGCCGGCCTTGGCCTGATCGACTTCGGCATCGGACAAACCACCCTCCGGACCGATCAGGAATGCCAGATTTGAAGGTTTGGCGTGGCTCACCAACGGTTCGGCCACCGGGTGCAGCACCAGTTTCAACTCGGCTTGTGTCTGCTTGAGCCAGTCGGCCAACAGCATTGGTGGATGAATCACCGGCACCCTTGAACGCCCGCATTGCTCACATGCGCTGATCGCCACCTGACGCCAGTGCAGCAGGCGTTTGTCGGCGCGCTCGTCCTTGAGCCGGACTTCGCAGCGTTCGGTGAAGATCGGGGTGATTTCAGTGGCGCCCAGTTCCGTGGCTTTCTGGATCGCCCAGTCCATGCGTTCACCCCGGGACAGGCCCTGGCCGAGATGGATTTGCAGCGGCGACTCGATCTGCCCGGCGAAGCTTTCATCGATCTGCACCACTACACGCTTCTTGCCGACTTCGACCAGGGTGGCGCGAAACTCGTCGCCGGAACCATCGAACAGTTGCAGCGCATCGCCTTCGGCCATGCGCAAGACGCGGCCGATGTAGTGGGCCTGGGCTTCGGGCAATTCGTGCTCGCCGGTGCTCAGGGGGGCGTCGATGAAGAAGCGGGACAGTCTCATGCTGGGTCTCTGAAAAAGGGTGTTGGTCATGGAACGGTAGGGACTTCTGTGGGAGCGAGCTTGCTCCCACATTGACCGCATCATCAGCCCGGATCACGGAACCCCGGGTGGAAGTCCTTCGGCACCGCCACGCTGACGCTGTCACGGGTCGCGATGTCGATCCCTTCGCTGGCCACTTCGGCAAGGAAGTCGATCTGCTCCGGGGTAATCACATACGGCGGCAAGAAATACACCACGCTGCCTAATGGGCGCAGTAACGCACCACGCTCCAGGGCGTGCTGGAACACCTTCAGGCCGCGACGTTCCTGCCACGGCCAAGCTTCCTTGCTGGCCTTGTCCTTGACCATCTCGATGGCCAGCACCATGCCGGTCTGGCGCACTTCGGACACGTTCGGGTGGTCGACCAGATGTGCCGTCGACGTAGCCATGCGCTGCGCCAGGGCCTTGTTGTTCTCGATGACGTTGTCTTCTTCGAAGATGTCCAGGGTCGCCAGGGCCGCCGCGCACGCCAGTGGGTTGCCGGTGTAGCTGTGGGAGTGCAGGAAGGCGCGCAGGGTCGGGTAGTCGTCGTAGAAGGCGCTGTAGACCTCGTCGGTGGTCATGCACGCCGCCAGCGGCAGATAGCCGCCCGTCAGGGCTTTGGACAGGCACAGGAAATCAGGTCGGATGCCGGCCTGTTCGCAGGCGAACATCGTCCCGGTGCGGCCGAAGCCGACGGCGATTTCGTCGTGGATCAGGTGCACGCCGTAGCGGTCGCAGGCTTCTCGCAGCAGCTTGAGGTACACCGGGTGGTACATGCGCATGCCACCGGCGCCCTGGATCAGCGGCTCGACGATCACCGCCGCGACCGTGTCGTGATTTTCGGCGAGGGTCTGTTCCATGGCCGCGAACATATTGCGCGAATGTTCTTCCCAGCTCATGCCCTCGGGGCGCAGGTAGCAGTCCGGGCTCGGTACCTTGATGGTGTCCATCAACAGTGCTTTGTAGGTCTCGGTGAACAGCGGCACGTCACCCACCGACATCGCCGCCATGGTTTCGCCGTGGTAGCTGTTGGTCAGGGTGACGAAGCGCTTCTTGTTCGGCTGACCGCGATTGAGCCAGTAGTGAAAGCTCATTTTCAGCGCGACTTCGATGCAGGATGAGCCGTTATCGGCGTAGAAGCACCGGGTCAGGCCTTCCGGTGTCATCTTCACCAGGCGCTCGGACAGTTCGATCACCGGTTGATGGCTGAAGCCGGCAAGGATCACATGTTCGAGCTGGTCGACCTGGTCCTTGATGCGCTGGTTGATCCGCGGGTTGGCGTGCCCGAACACATTGACCCACCAGGAGCTGACCGCATCGAGGTAGCGCTTGCCTTCGAAGTCTTCCAGCCACACGCCTTCCCCGCGCTTGATCGGGATCAGCGGCAGTTGCTCGTGATCTTTCATCTGGGTGCAGGGATGCCACAGCACGGCGAGATCGCGTTGCATCCACTGATTATTCAGGCCCATTTTCACTCTCCTGGAGGCGGTCCGTTACCTGCGCGGACAAACAATCGCGCAAGCCTATGCAATGCGTGCCACGGGGACAACCCATTGTGTCGAATCAGCTACTTTATCCAGGTCGATAGACGTTGCTGGCGGGTGTTTGAAGGCTGACGTATCCTTCGCGACTCTTGAGCCGTCTGGCTCGCAAAAATTGCTGTTTTCCTCGTGTAATTCCGGAGTTCGCTGAATGTCTGTCGGTTGGCTGCGCGCCTGTGCGCTGGTGGTATTGGGGCTGTTCAGCGTGTCTGCGCTGGCCAAGGATAAAACCGCGATCGTGATCGGCGGCGGCCTGTCGGGCCTGACTGCCGCGTACGAGCTGCAGAACAAGGGCTGGCAGGTCACCCTGCTGGAAGCCAAATCGAGCCTGGGCGGTCGTTCCGGCATGGCCACCAGCGAATGGATCGGCAATGACAAGGCTCAGCCGGTGCTGAACAAGTACGTCTCGAACTTCAAGCTGAGCATCACGCCGGCCCCTGAATTCGTGCGGACCCCAAGCTACCTGATCGATGGCGAGTATTTCTCCGCCGCCGATCTGGCGACCAAGCAGCCAGCCACCGCCGAGGCGCTCAAGCGTTTGACGATCTGGCGCGCTCGATCGACGACCCGCTGAACCCTGCCGCCAACAACACCCTGCACGCGTTGGATCAGATCAACGTGTCGAGCTGGCTCGACAAGCAGAACCTGCCGGCCACCGCCCGCCAGTTGATCAACCAGCAGATCCGTACCCGCTACGACGAACCTTCGCGCTTGTCGCTGCTGTACTTCGCGCAGCAGAGCCGCGTCTACCGTGGCGTCTCCGATCGTGACCTGCGTGCTTCGCGCCTGGTCGGCGGCAGCCCGGTGCTGGCCCAGGCCTTCGTCAAGCAGCTGAAAGTCATTAAGACCGCTTCCCCGGTCTCGGCCATCAGCCAGGACAAGGACGGCGTAACCGTCAAGGTCGGCGGCGTCGGCTACCAGGCCGACTACGTGGTACTGGCCGTGCCGTTGCGCGCCCTGAACAAGATCCAGATGACCCCGGCGCTGGACGCACAGCATCTGGCGGCGATCAAGGGCACCAACTACGGTTGGCGCGATCAGATCATGCTCAAGTTCAAGACGCCGGTGTGGGAAAGCAAGGCGCGTATGTCCGGCGAGATCTACAGCAACACCGGCCTGGGGATGTTGTGGGTCGAGCCTGCCCTGAAGGGCGGTGCCAACGTGGTGATCAACCTGTCCGGCGAC
>LNAP01000834.1_pt1 | contig 44947 bp, 41 predicted proteins | sample 602601 | NCBI WGS metagenome assembly LNAP01 (sample SAMN02440304, study PRJNA202911) | soil metagenome | biome: Subtropical and temperate rainforests or woodlands; isolation source: soil samples (1 kg each in a 20% v/v slurry with milli Q water) were... ...
CAAGAGCTCCGGCGCTGCGCCGACTCACCAGACCAGCCAAATGGCTCCTTCTTCTGCCGCAGGTGGTGCTGCCGCCACTGCGGGCGCGGCCGGTGCCGCAGGCGCTGCCGCCAAGGCTGGCGGAGCTTCGCGCTGGCTCGGCCCTCTGGCCGGCATCGCTGCCGGTGGCCTGCTGGCCTCCATGTTCATGGGCGACGGCTTCCAGGGCATGCAGATCTTCGACATCCTGATCATGGCTGTCATTGCGTTCCTGATCTTCCGCTTCATCGCCGCTCGTCGTCGCAAGCAACAGGAGCACCTGGCTCCAGCTGGCGCACCGATGCAACGTGAAGTGTTCGAGCAGAAGCCAGCCGGCATGGGTTCGATCTTCGGCGGCTCGGCGGCACCTGCTGCCGCTCGTCCGGTAATCAACGCGCCAGCCTGGTTCAATGAACAGAACTTCATTGAAGCGGCCCGCAACCACTTCCAGTCCCTGCAGCAACACTGGGACTCCAACGAAATGGACAAGATCGCCGAGTTCGTGACCCCGCAATTGCTGGAGTTCCTGAAGCGTGAACGTGCCGACCTCGGCGAAGGTTTCCAGTCCACCTACATTGATAACCTCAATGTTCAACTGGACGGCGTGGATGATCGTGCCGACAAGACCATCGCCACCCTGACCTTTACCGGTGTGTCGAAGACTTCGCGTTTCGACCAGGGCGAAGTGTTCAGCGAAAGCTGGAACATGGAACGTCCGCAGGGCGAAAACCAGCCTTGGCTGGTGGCCGGTATCCGCCAGAACGGCTGATCCCCTCCGCGTTACGCATGCTGTAATAGAAACCCCGGCCTCGGCCGGGGTTTTCTATTTCGCAGTTGCATCTGTAGCGAGCTACTGTATAAACCGCCCCAACTGAACCGCGCCATCAAGCAAGAGGATCCCGGACGTGGAAGAAATCATCGAACAACTGCGTGAAGCCAACGTCCCCTTGGAGTTGCCTGACGAAGACCAGATCGTGGAAATCGAGGAACAACTGTTCATCGACATTCCCTTCGTCTTCAGAGAGTTTTTGCTGACTGTCAGCGACGTTGTCTACGGCAGCCTGGAGCCGGTGACCGTCACCGACCCGCAATCCCACACCTACCTGCCAGACGTTGCTGCCAACGCCTGGGATGCGGGTGTTGATCGCAGCATGATCCCGATCTGCCAGGACGGCGACAATTACTACTTGGTCGAAGAAGACGGCACCGTGGTGCTGTGGTTGGCCGAAGAAGAGCTGGTCGCCGAAGAAACCTGGGAATCGGTGTGGCACTGGGCGCGGGACGTCTGGCTGGAAAGCTGAGTCGTCTGACGCGCCGCGTGGTCAATGCCCGGACGACTCCTTGTGGTTGTCCAGTGTTTCGAGCAACGCCACCTGCATCCGCGTGTGCACGCGGATGAACCAGCGCCAGAGCAGTGCTGCCACCCCGGCGGCCACCACGACGATCAGTACCAGCAACTTGTTGGTCGGCAAAATACTGGCCGACAAGGCTGCCAGCAGCAGGAAGATCACCAGCAGCGAGAGGATCGGGATCACTTCGGCGATCACCCGGCGCACTCGCTGCGTGTGGCGCCCTGCCATCTCCGGCTTCACGCCCATCTCCGCCAACAGCATCGACAGCGCCTTGAGCTTACGATAAGCGGCGATCAGAAACGGCAGCGACAACAGCAACGCCCCGCCCCAGATCAACGCTTTCTGCCAGCTCGGATCGCTGATCCACGCTTGCAGGTACACGGACATGCGTTCGGCGAAATACGCGCCGGAAAAAAAGATCGCAATCACCAGCGCCAGATTGACCCCGACCTGCAACAGAATCCGCCGGATCATCGACGCCAGCAGCGCGCCCTCGCCCTGTGGCTGAATGCTGCGCAGCCACTCGCCGTACATCCCCAACACTCGCGCCAGCCGCTGCGGCATCACCGCAGCAAGCTTGATCGACAGCGGATCAGCCGCGCGGATCAGATACGGCGTCAGCAACGTGGTAATCACCGAGACTGCCACGGCGACCGGGTAGAGGAAGTTGCTGGTGACCTGCAGCGTCATGCCCAGCGCAGCGATGATGAAGGAGAATTCGCCAATCTGCGAAAGCCCCATCCCCACGCGCAGTGAGGTGCGTCCGTCATTGCCGGCGATAAAGGCCCCGAGGCCGCAGGAAAGCATTTTGCCGAGCACAACGGCCACGGTAATCACTGCGATTGGCCAGGCGTATTGCAGCAGGATCATCGGATCGAGCATCAACCCGATCGCCACAAAGAAGATTGCACTGAACAGGTCGCGAACCGGCTCGATCAAGCGCTCGATCTTCAGCAATTGCCGTGACTCGGCCATGATCGCCCCAATCAGGAACGCGCCCAGGACCATGCTGTATTCAAGCTTGACCACCAGCAGGCAGAAGCCGAAACACAGGCCCAGCACAGTGATCAGCAGCATTTCATTGCTTTCGAACTTCGCCACATAGGCCAGTAATCGCGGCACCAGCAAGATGCCAATGACCAGTGCCACGATCATGAACAGCGAGAGCTTGCCCACCGTGGAAAACACTTCGCCGGAACTGACCGTGCCGCTGACCGCGATGCTCGACAGCAAGGCAATGATGCCGATACCGAGGATGTCCTCGACAATCAGCACACCGAAGATCAGCTGGGCAAAGCGCTCGTTCTTCATCTTCAGGTCGTTGAGCGCCTTGACGATGATGGTGGTCGAGGAAATCGCCAGGATCGCGCCGAGGAACAGCGAATCCATGGTGTTCCAGTCAAACCATTGGCCGATTTCGTAGCCGATCCAGATCATCAGCACGATTTCGAGGAACGCCGCGATGAATGCCGTGGCACCGACCTTGAACAGCTTGCGCAGGCTGAACTCCAGGCCCAGGCAGAACATCAGGAAAATCACCCCGAGTTCCGCGAGGGTCTTGATGGTTTCTTCGTCGTGGATCAGGCCGAACGGCGGCGTGTGCGGACCGATGATGAAGCCGGCGACGATATAACCCAGCACCACCGGCTGTTTGAAGCGGTGGAACAGCACCGTCACCACCCCTGCGACCAACATGATCACTGCCAGATCCTGAATAAAACTGATGGCATGCATGGTGTCGGGCTCCTTGAGGTGGACGTCCGGAGGTTAACACCGCGACTTCCGCCAGAAAGGCGGTGCAATATATGGAAACAGATCGATCCGGCGTGACGGCGAGCAGCCGCCCGGCGTCCCGATAACTGTGGTTTGAAAAAAACCGACCAGGCACCCGCAGAGGTGCCGCCCTTCCGCCATTCTGCCTTGACCCGTGAGAACGCTATGGAACCCGGAAACGCCCAGCTGTCGATGACGGTATTGATGACCCCTGACATGGCCAACTTCTCTGGCAATGTTCACGGCGGTACCCTGCTCAAATACCTCGACGAAGTGGCCTACGCCTGCGCCAGCCGTTACGCCGGCCGCTACGTGGTGACCTTGTCGGTGGACCAGGTGATTTTCCGCGAACCGATTCATGTCGGCGAACTGGTGACCTTCCTGGCCTCGGTCAATTACACCGGCAACACTTCCATGGAGGTGGGCATCAAGGTGGTGACCGAAAACATCCGTGAGCGCTCGGTGCGCCACACCAACAGCTGCTTCTTCACCATGGTGGCAGTGGATGACGACCGCAAACCGGCTGCCGTACCGCCGCTGCAACCGCAGAACAGCGAAGACAAGCGCCGCTTCATGCAGGCTCAGCAACGCCGGCAGATTCGTCAGGAACTGGAAAAGCGGTATCAGGAAATCAAGGGCGATGCCTGACGTGTTCGGGCTTTAGATCGCTTTCGCGGGCAAGTCTTGCCCGCGAAGCTTTTAAAGGCTGATCGCGGTTGCTTCGAACTTCACCCGCGGATGCGCAATCCGGTCCTGCGCCCGCACCAGTTCCAGCTCATAGCTGGCACACGCCTGGGTTTCCAGCAGCACTTCATGCACCGCCGCCGCCGTGAACTCGAAGGCCGCCAACAGGCTGTCGCCTAACAGCACACGCGCCAGGAACAGCCCCGACGTCAGGTCGCCAACGCCCACCGGCTGACGCGGAAACGCCAGCAACGGACGACGCAGGTGCCAGCTGCCTTCCGCCGTTACCAACAACATCTCGAAGCCATCCGCCGGCTTGCCGGGATAGTCCAGATGTTTGACCAACACCGCTTTAGGCCCGCGCGCCAGCAGTGCGCGCGCCATCGCCAGGCAATCGAACAGCGACTGCGGCTTGCGCCCCGAGAAGCTGTCCAGCTCCAATTGGTTCGGGCACATGAAGTCCGCCACCGAAGCCGCCTCTTCCAGCAGGAAATCGCTGACTTCGGCCGGCACGCTGCAGCCCTTCTCCGGATGGCCCATTACCGGGTCGCACAAATACAGCGCCTTGGGGTTCATCGACTTGATCCGCGCCACACCCGTCAGGATCGCCCGGCCCTGAGCCGCACTGCCGAGATACCCGGACAGCACCGCATCGCAATTGCCCAGCTCGCCAATCGCCGCGATCCCTTCAACCAGATCGGGGATCTGGTGCGGTGCCAGCACCTCACCGGTCCACTGGCCGTATTGGGTGTGATTGGAGAACTGCACGGTATTGAGCGGCCAGACATTCACCCCGACCCGCTGCATCGGGAAAACCGCGGCGCTGTTGCCAGCGTGGCCGAACACCACGTGGGACTGGATGGCGAGCAGAATGCGGTGAGTTCCGTAAAACGATTGAAATTCGAGCCGCGCAGTATGCGACGAAACACGGCCTGTACGACAGACCGGCGACGCAGTTAAGCTGGCACTATCTTGTTGGAGCAATTTGCTGATGCTGACCCTCGGAAATATCTTCGTGCTGATGCTGCTCGCCACTGGCGGCGCATGGCTGTGGCACAACCACGGCTTGCGCGAGCGCGCGCTGGAAAGGGTCAAGCTGCATTGCACCAAGCTCGGGATCGAGTTGCTGGACGGTAACGTGGCGCTGAAAAAGATCGCGTTCATCAAAGACGCCAACGACCGGCGGCGCCTGGCTCGTGTGTATAACTTCGAGTTCACCGTGACCGGCGAAACCCGCCACAACGGCACCATCACCCAGTTCGGCGCCCACAGCGCGCAGATCGAACTGGCGCCTTACCCAATGCCGTTCGACGACACGCCTGCTGTGGTCGACGTGGAGAAGCCTCGCGCGGAGGTGATCGAGCTGAGCCAGTGGCGGCAAGAACACACCAAGTGGCGTCCTTAACCGGTCCGACAGTCGGCCAACGCTTTTTGCAGTGAAGCCACTTCCTGCGGCTCACCGAAAATCAATTCGATCCTCGAATCCTGGCGCCATTCGCTCTGTTGCCATTCCAACGGCGAGTTATCCAGCGCATTCGCTGATACCCAACCGTCGACGCTGTGGATAACCAGCTTCGCCCGTCGCCAGGCAAAGCTTTCAAGCCACTGGCCAACGCGAGCCGCATCGAAGGTCTGAGTCGGATGCCACCGCCAACCGACGCTCCAGCCGCCGTCCTGCGCCTGACTCAAGCAAATCGGCAGCGCAGGATCGGTCCATATGGCCGGCATCTGCGCCAATCCCTTGGGCACGATAAAGTTATCCACACCCGCCTCCGCCTGAACGCCAAGGCCCGGTAATTCGTTCAACGGCAGGCGCGCTTGCTGCGTCCAGTACAAAGGACGAGCAGGCAGCTGCGCGGCGATTCGCTGGCGATCATTGACGTCGAGACCTTCCGCCTTGTTCAGCACCAACAAACCGGCACTGCTCAACGCCTCCTGTTGCGCCTCGGGCAATGGTTTGCCAGCGGCGAGCGCCTGGGCATCCAAAACCAGTACACAAGGTTGTACCGCCAGTACGCCTTGCCACGGCGCTTCACTCAATTGCTTGAGCAACTGCGCCGGGTGGCCCAACCCTGATGGCTCGATGAACAGCCGATCCGGCCGCGCCTTGCGCAGCAACCGCCCGAGGCCGATCTGAAACGGCGCACCGTTCACGCAACACAAACAGCCCCCGGCCACTTCCCCCAGTGCGATACCATCGGCGTCCCGGGTCAGCAGCGCGGCATCGAGGCCGATCTGGCCGAACTCATTGATCAGCACCGCCCAGCGCTCGCTCGCTGGCCGCTGCGCCAGCAGGTGCTTGATCAAACTGGTCTTGCCCGCGCCCAATGGGCCGGCAATGACGTGAGTGGGAATGTTCTGCAACATGGTCGATGTTTTCTGAGGAGGTAATGGATGCGGTTGATGGAATTGTCGTTGCTGTTGGCGCTCTGTTCCGGTGAGGCGCTGGCCCAGGCTTGCGTGGTACATAGCACAGCCGAGCGACTTGACGTGAAAGTCTGCCAGCAGAACCGCAACATCCCGCAAAAGCTCTTCGCCGACGGATTCTGCCAGCCGAACCTTCCCGGGCAGAAAGTCGACGTGCAATACGTCGACCAATGTCCCACGGGCGCGTTCGGCGTGTGCAGCAACGCCCAAGTCGCCAATATGCCTTACCGACAGGATATTCACTATTACGGCGTAGCCACCGATGCGGCGTATCTGAAGCCGTTTTGCGAAGGCCAGAGCCAGGGCAACTGGCTCAAGCCTTAGGCCAGCCAATCCAGGGTCAGGATCAAACGGCGTTCGCCCGATGCGAGTTGCGGCGAACGGTGGATCAGGCCGAATCCTTCGTTGCCGTGCCATTTCTCGCCTTTCAGCAGTGCCACTTCACCGCTGACGATCTGCTCGATCAGCGAATGCTGCGTGGGCTCGGCACCAGGCTGGCCCAGTTGCCGGCGATCCATCACCCCTTCTTTCAGCCACTGACTGCCCGCTCCGGAATACGTCGTGATTAACCGCACCGGCACATGATCGACGTGAAAACGCGGGCACATGGCCTTGTCCAGAACGCGCACGCGCAGGCCGATGCGCTTGGCGCCCAACAGACAAGCGAATGCGCTGACCAGCCAGGACACGTCGGCAATGAAACCGGCATAGCCTTCGAGATCGCGGAAACCGGATGCCAATTCATGCAGATCGGGCTCGGTGTCTTCGTTGGGTAACTCCAGGACCAGCGACTCGGCCAGTGGCTCGTTCAGGGACAGCAACAAGCACCCGAAATCACTGATGTGCGCCGGGAGCTGGCGCTGCCAGATCGCCAGATTTACCCCGTCTTCAAGAATTCGGGTCAGGGTTTGCGGCGTTTCACCTTGAACCTGATGAACGACCGGCCGCAGCTTCAGACTGGGCGCCAGCATCAGGCGGCAACCTCTTCGTCCCAAGGGCCGAACGGATCTGACAGCAAACGCCAGCCTTCGATACCCAAGGCCATTTCATCATCGCTCAGCAGGCAATTGTCGAGTTCGGCGGTGAGTTGCGCAAAGTCGATGTTCTGACCGATAAACACCAACTCCTGACGGCAATCGCCGGTGGCTGCCGTCCAGTTTTCCATGATCCCGGCCGTGCTTTCTTCGTCCTGCGGCCACTGGGTTTTCGGCACGAAGCGCCACCAGCGCCCGGCGAAACCATGGCGCATCAAGCCGCCGGCCTGGGACCAGCTACCCGCGTCCATATGCTTGCTGGCCAGCCAGAAAAAGCCTTTGGAGCGCAACAGTTTGCCGTTCACCCACGGTCGATCGATGAAGCTGAAAAAACGTTGCGGATGAAACGGTCGGCGAGCTCGGTAAGCCGTCGAGGCGATGCCGTACTCCTCGGTTTCCGGCACGTGTTCGCCGCGTAACTCCTGCAGCCAGCCTGGCGCTTGAGCCGCCTTTTCAAAGTCGAAACGCCCGGTGTTGAGGATTTCCTTCAGGGGGACTTCACCCATGACCATCGGGATGATGTGCGCCTGAGCGTTGAGGCGTTCAAGAATCGCGATCAGCTCCTCACGTTCGTGGCGGCTGATCAAATCGATCTTGCTGATGAGGATCACGTCGGCGAATTCGATCTGCTCGATCAGCAGGTCGGTGATCGAGCGCTCGTCCTCCTCGCCCAATGTTTCACCACGGGAAGCGAGGCTTTCGGCCGCCTGATAGTCGAGCAGGAAGTTCATGCCATCGACCACCGTGACCATGGTGTCGAGCCGCGCGATGTCGGCCAGGCTCTGCCCCTCTTCATCACGGAAAGTGAACGTTTCGGCCACGGGCAATGGCTCGGAGATGCCGGTGGATTCGATCAACAGGTAATCGAAACGCCCATCCCTGGCGAGCTTGCTGACTTCTTCGAGCAGGTCTTCGCGCAAGGTGCAGCAAATGCAGCCATTGCTCATCTCCACGAGTTTTTCTTCGGCACGATTCAGGCTGACATCGCGTTGGACTTCGCTGCCATCGATGTTGATCTCGCTCATATCGTTGACAATTACCGCAACTCGCAGGTTCTCGCGATTACGCAACACGTAATTGAGCAGCGTGCTTTTACCGGCGCCGAGAAAGCCGGACAGGACGGTCACGGGGAGACGATTGGGCATCAGGATTTCCTCACAGAGATGCCCGATCGCAGTGTCGGGCTGATTTCAATGTTATAGTATAACAATGCAATCAAGCCAGTCTGCTCTTGTCCTTCACGATAAAGGGTACGATGCTGAAACCCGCCCACGCCGTGAGAATTCCCATGCGCATTGCCCTGAAATCAGCGCTGGTTACCTTTTCGCTGTTGCTCGCCATAGACGCCCGGGCTCAGATCCCGAACCTGGCCACATGCACCCGAAGCGCCAATCTGCTCGCCTGCGTGGATGCCGATGGCAATGCCTATAGCGTCAACACCGTTGGCAGCACGATCTACTTGCGCGGTTTCGAAAGGGTAGGCAAACGCTATTGGGCGCAGACCAACAGCCGTTACGGTCAGCTCACGTTTTTCACCGGCATCGCCTCCGACGGCGAAGCCTGGGTCGGTTACAACCGGCGAGTCGGCTGGACTACGATCAACCGCTTCTCCAGCTCAGGCGGCAGTAGCGCCAGGTTCACCTGTAGCAGGATCAGCGGCTGCTAGGCCTGCGCTTTTTTCTGTTGCTGTTGCCAGGCGATGTAGCTGTCGAGCGGCGGGTTCTTCTGAAAATAGCGCTGCAATCCTTCGAATAATCCATCAGCCACAGCCTGCTGATGGCGGGCGGTTACCAGTCGCTGACTATCGCGAGCGTTGGAAATGAAGCCGGTTTCCACCAGGATCGATGGCACGTCCGGCGACTTCAGCACCGCGAATCCCGCTTGTTCCACACGCTTCTGATGCAGCGAGGTGATGGCCGCCAGACTGCCGAGCACGGTGCTGCCCAGCTGCAAGCTCGCGGCGATAGTGGCATTCATCGACATGTCGAGAATCACCCCGGCGAGCATTGGGTCCTTGTCCTTGAGATTGAGCAGACTGGTGGCGCCCAACAAGTCCGCGCCGTTCTCCCTCTGCGCCATGAAACGCGCCGTGGCCGAGGTGGCGCCGCCCTCCGACAAGCAATACACCGACGCGCCTGAAGCGGTGAGACGCGGCGCCGCGTCCGCATGCACCGAGATGAAGATATCGGCGTTGTGCTTGCGGGCAATCTCGACACGTTTACGCAGCGGAACGAAGAAGTCGTCGTTGCGCACCAACTTCACGTCGAAGCCCTTCTCGCGTTTCAACCGCTTGGCCAATAGCTGGGCGATGGACAGGACGACGTCTTTCTCTCGCTCCCCTTTGGCGCCCACTGCACCGGGGTCTTTGCCGCCGTGACCGGGGTCGACCACCACGATGATGTCGCGCCTGGGGTGAGCCTTGTCGACCCTCGCCTGGGTCGCCTCGGCGATGTTGAGCGGCGCTGATGGCTTCAGATCGAGGACCAGCCGGTTGCCTTGGCCATCCTGCGGCGGCAGCAGAAAGCTGTTGAGCTGAACCGGGCCGCTGAGGTCGAGGACGATCCGCGTATCGCCCTGACCAAAACGCCCGGACCGGATCGAACGAATGACCGTATTGCCAAGCGCCAGTTGGCTGAAGTCACCGCTGAGGCTGGCACCACGCAGGTCAACAATCAGCCGCTCGGGAGTGCTTAGCGAGAAGGTTTTGTACTGCACCGGCCCGCTCAAATCGAACACCAGACGCAGCTTGTCATCCGATCGCCAGAGCCGCGCGTTGCGAATCTGCGTAGCCGAAACACCAAAGGGCAACGCGAAGGCCGCGCAGGCCAGCATCCAGTTGAGCAAGTGACGTCGGTGCATGTTGGAAGCCGCTCGTGAAAAAGGCATGGTCGATTTCAATGTAATAACATAACATATGGAACCCCACTCCTACGACGGACCTGCTCATGAATGCGCTGACTCTGCCGGATATCGCCGCGCAGGCTTCCCGCCAAGCCCTGCCACTCGACTGGGTGGGCATGTGCGGCATCGCTCTTCCTGTGTTGTTCGATGGCCAACGGCTTAGTGCAAAGGTGGACGCCGGCGTGAGCCTCGATGATGGAGAAGCGCGCGGTATTCACATGTCCCGGCTGTATTTAGCGCTGGAAGCACTTGAGCAGGAAAACCTGACGCCCGCCCTATTGCGGCGAGCTCTTCAACGTTTTCTCGACAGTCATGAAGGGCTGTCCCACGGCGCTTACTTAAAAATTGATGCGGATTTACTGCTCAAAAGGCCGGCGTTGATCAGTCCGCTGGCCGGCTGGAAAACCTATCCAGTGAGCATCGAAGCGCGTTTGAAAAACGCGATGTTCCACGTGGAACTAAAAATCGATGTTCCATACTCCTCGACCTGTCCGTGTTCAGCCGCACTTGCCCGGCAGTTGATTCAGCAACAATTCGTCGACGACTTCGCCAACAAGTCGCTGCAACACGCTGATGTATTGGCGTGGCTTGGTTCTACCAAAGGCATCGTTGCGACACCGCACAGCCAACGCAGCAACGCACGTTTACAGCTGCGGCTGGACGACTACCTGGATGACCTGCCGCTGATTGCACTCATCAATGACGCCGAAGCGGCACTCGGCACCGCCGTACAAACCGCGGTGAAGCGTGCCGATGAACAAGCCTTCGCCCTGGCCAATGGGCAAAACCTGATGTTCTGCGAGGACGCCGCTCGCCGATTGAATCTGGCCTTGAAACGCTCTCCCGGTATCAACGCTTTCCACATACGCGTCGTCCACGCCGAAAGCCTTCATGCCCACGATGCCGTTGCCGAAAGCCGATGGAACTGGGTAACCGCATGATCCGTTGTCAGGCATTGCGCTGGGGGGCGCCCGGTCAACCGCTTACGCCCCCTGTGGATTTTGAATTGCCCGAAGGCAGTCTGACTGCCGTGATCGGCGCCAATGGCTCGGGTAAAAGCAGTCTGCTGAAAGTCATCGCGGGGCTGCAAAAACCCTTGGCCGGAAAAGTCAGCCTCGCTATTCCACGCAAGGGCTCGCTTTCCTTCCTCCCTCAACAGCAACACCTGGACAGGCAATTCCCCATCAGCCTTCAGGAGTTGGTAGCCGCTGGTTTCTGGGGCAGCAAGCAATCGCCAGAGATACGCCACCAACGTATCAAAGCCGTGCTGGAAGACTGGTGCCTGACGGGATTGGAACAGCGCCCGTTGATGGCCCTTTCCGGCGGCGAATTGCAGCGCGCCCTGCTCGCTCGCTTGAGTCTTGCCGAAGCGCCTTTGCTGTTACTCGATGAACCCCACGCCGCGCTCGATGAGCTGGGCCAGTCGCTGCTCTGGAAACACCTTCATAACTGGCACGCCGAAGGTCGAACCCTGGTGGTCGTGTGTCATGACCTGGCCGCCGTTCGCCAACATATTCCTCAAAGCCTGCTGATCAAAAGCAGCGGCTGCATCCTCGGACCCAGTACCGAACTGATCCGCCAACCACAGCAAGTGCAGGTGGCCTGATGCTCGCTGCCGCTCAGCTTTGGCAACCGTTCCACGAGTTTGTATTCATGCGCCGGGCACTCTTGGGCGGATTGGTCTTGGCTTGCAGCACCGCGCCGTTGGGCGTGTTTCTGATCCTTCGCCGGATGAGCCTGATCGGCGACGCGGTAGCTCACGGCATCCTGCCGGGTGCAGCGCTCGGTTTCTGGTTCGCCGGTTTGAGCCTCCCGGCACTGACCATTGGCGGACTTGGTGCAGGCCTGAGCATGGCCGGACTCGCCGCATGGATCACCCGCCGAACGGGGTTGCGCGAAGACGCGAGCCTCGCTGCGATCTATCCGATTTCCCTTGCCAGCGGCGTGCTGATCCTCGGCATTGCCGGCAAACGCCTGGACCTGCTTCACCTGCTGTTCGGCTCCGCGCTGGCGGTCGATGGGCCGACGCTGACCGGCATGCTGTGGGTCTCCGGGTTCAGCCTGATCGCCATGGCGCTGATCTACCGCCCCTTGCTGCTGGACACCCTCGACCCGCTTTTCCTGCAAACCGTCAGCCGTCTTGGCCCGCTGGCTCACGGCGTATTCCTGACCCTGGTGGTGCTGAACCTGGTGATCGGCTTCCAGGCCATCGGTGCCTTGATGGTGGTCGGTTTAATGATGTTGCCGGCCGCCGCGTCGCGGTTCTGGAGTCGCCGTTTACCCATATTGATTGCGATTGCGGCCCTGCTCGGCTGCCTCTCGGTATGGCTCGGCTTATTGCTGTCGTTCTATTACTCGCTGCCCAGCGGCCCGGCGATCGTGCTGGTAGCGGGCGGTTTGTATGCGCTGTCCGTGGTGTTCGGTCCGGTGCACGGTTTGCTGCGCCGCCCACCTTTGCTCACATCCCAATGAGGTTCTTTCCGATGCGCGCTTTACTCGTGCTGTTCAGTCTGATGCTGTCGATGTCGTTGTCTGCGGCGGAAAAACTTCAGGTGGTCACCAGTTTCAGCATCCTTGCCGACATGACCCATCAGGTCGGCGGCGACCATATCCAGATCACCAACATGGTCGGTCCTGACGCCGATGCCCACACCTACGAGCCGACTCCGGACGATGCCAAAGCCTTGCTCAAGGCCAGACTCATCATCAAAAACGGTTTGGGTTTCGAGCCATGGCTGGACCGCCTGGTGACCAGCACCGAGACCAAGGCCCCCGTCATCAGTGCGAGCCACGGCGTCATCCCGCGCTCCCTGGATGAAGACGGCGAGACCGTGCCCGACCCTCACGCCTGGCACAACCTGGCCAACACCGAGCTGTACATCAGCAACATCACCAAGGCGCTGATCGCCGCCGACCCGGCGAACACAGCCGACTACCAACGCAACAGCCAGGCCTACCTGAAACAGATCTACGCACTGCTCGCCCAAGCCAAGGCCAAGCTCGGTTCGCTACCACCGGGCAATCGCAAGATCGTCACCTCTCACGATGCGTTCGGTTATCTGGGCCAGGCCTACGGCATCGACTTCATGGCGCCGCAAGGCCTGTCGACGGAACGCGAACCTTCAGCTGCGGAAGTCGCTGCACTGATCACCCAGATTCGTCAGGCCAAGGTCAAAGCGGTGTTCATGGAAAACATCAAGGATGCCCGTCTGCTCAAGCAGATTGCCGATGAAAGCGGCGCGCACATCGGTGGCACGTTGTACTCCGATGCGCTCGCCGCAAGCGGTCCGGCGAGTACCTTTGCCGGCCTGTTCGAATACAACCTCAACACCCTCTACGACGCATTGAGCAAGCCATGATCCGCAAGAACCCCTCAGGCGATTTGCCACTGATTGCGGAATCCGCCTATGTGGATAAAACTGCGATCATCTGCGGCAAGGTGGTGATTGGCGAGAACGTCTTCGTCGGCCCCTACGCCGTCATTCGGGCTGACGAAGTGGACGCGTCAGGCGAGATGGAGCCCATCACTATCGGCGCCAACTCGAACATTCAGGATGGTGTGGTGATCCACTCCAAGTCCGGCGCGGCGGTGACCATTGGCGAGTTCAGTTCAATCGCTCACCGCTCCATCGTTCATGGCCCTTGCACGGTTGGCGATCGAGTGTTCATCGGTTTCAACAGCGTACTGTTCAACTGCGCGGTCGGCGATGGCTGCGTGGTGCGGCACAACTCGGTGGTCGACGGTCGTGACTTGCCCGAAGACTTCTACGTGCCCTCCACCACCCGTATCGGCCCCAACACCGACCTGTCGCAGTTCCCACCGGTGAGCGTCAGTGCCTCGGAATTTTCCGAGGACGTGGCGCGCACCAACGTCGACCTGGTGCGCGGCTACAAAGCCCTGCAGAACGAGTTTTAACCATGAGCAGCGTGCTGATTCGCAATGCCAGATTGGTGAACGAAGGTCGGGAATTCGATGGCGACCTGCTGGTGAGCAACGGCAGGATCGTGAAGATCGCGGGCAGTATCCACGGAGAAAATGCCCACGTCGAAATCGATGCACAAGGACAGTGGCTAGTGCCTGGAATGATCGATGACCAGGTGCATTTCCGAGATCCCGGGGCACCGGACAAGGGTAGCTTTTACACCGAATCGCGGGCGGCCGTGGCGGGCGGCATCACCAGTTTCATGGACATGCCCAATACAAATCCGGCAACCCTGACCCTCGCGGCACTCGATGACAAGAAGCGTCGAGCAGCGATCAACTCCGTCGCCAACTACGGCTTTCACTTCGGCGTGAGCAACGACAACCTCGACACCGTGGCGGCGCTCAATCCCTGTGAAGTAGCCGGTGTGAAAGTGTTCATGGGCGCCTCTACCGGCAACATGCTGGTGGACGATCCGCAGACGCTCGAACGATTGTTCGCCGAGGTGCCGACCCTTCTGCTGGCCCATTGCGAACACACACCCAGCATCGAAGCCAATGCTGCAAAAGTGCTCGAGCGTTTTGGGGAGCACATTCCCGCCTCGGTGCACCCGCAGATTCGCGATGCCGAAGCGTGCTTTCGTTCGTCCTCAATGGCCGTGGACCTGGCCAGGCGACACGGCACCCGCCTGCACGTTTTGCATTTGACCACCGCGCGTGAACTGGCATTGTTCGAAGACAAACCGCTGACACACAAGCGCATTAGCGCCGAAGTCTGCCTGCATCATTTGCTGTTCGATGATCGCGACTACCCGAGCCTCGGCAACCTGATCAAATGCAATCCGGCGATCAAGACCCAGGCCGATCGTGATGCCCTGCGCCAAGCCCTGATGAGCAATCGGCTGGACGTCATCGGCAGCGATCACGCGCCGCACACCTGGGCGGAAAAACAACGGCCCTACCACCAGGCCCCGTCCGGATTGCCATTGGTGCAACACGCCCTGCCCGCGTTAATGGAACTGGTGATCGACGAAGTACTGCCGATAACTGCCCTCGTGGCCAAGACCAGTCATCGCGTGGCTGATCTGTTTGCCATTCCCGACCGTGGCTATCTGCGCGAAGGCTACTGGGCCGACCTCGTTCTGATCAAAGCCGAGCCAGAGGGCGTGGCCGTTTCCAGGCAGCCGATCTTGTCGCAATGCGGCTGGACACCCTTCGCTCGCCAGCGTTTTCGCCACAGCGTCAGCACCACGATCGTATCGGGGCAAATCGCCTGGCACGACAAACGTCTTAATGACAACTGCCAGGGTTTACCCCTACGGTTTATGCGCTAACGCGCGTTAATTGCACTCGAGAGCACCGACATGATTCACATCACCCTGAGCGATGGTTCATTGCGTGAATACGACCAGCCGTTGTCGGTGTATGAATTCGCCGCGAGCATCGGTGCCGGGCTGGCCAGAGCGGCCGTGGCTGGTCGGGTGGACGGTGTTCTGGTGGACTGTGAGTTCATGATCGAGGCCGATGCCCGGGTCGGCATCGTCACGCCTCAGGAACCCGATGGGTTGGAGATCTTGCGACGCTCCTGCGCATTGATGCTGGCGGTGGCCATCAAGCAACTCTATCCAAAAGCGCAATTACAGATCGGATCGGCGATGGGTGATGGCTTCTTCTACGAGTTTGCGTTTGAGCGTCTGTTACACCTGGTCGACCTTGCCGGTATCGAAGCGCGCATGAGGACCCTGGCTGCAACCAACCATTCGATCCGGCGCAGAAAGCCGCCAACCGGATCGACGCCCCCGGAAAAGTCATTGCCCTATCTCCTTGGGGACTTCGAGTGTCTGTCAGTGGGGCCGCATGTTCCCGCAACCCGGGTGTTGCAGGCATTCGCGCTCGATCACATCAGCGGCACCGCGCCACAACGGGTTTATGGAACGTGCTGGCCCAGCCAACAGGAACTGGATGACTGGCGGTCACCGCCGCACGTGATCATTGTCAGCATGGACGAGCGTCAGGCGGATTACGCACAGTCGGTGACCGAGGCGTTGCGCCGGGGTGGCGTGCGCGCTCGTGCCGATCTGCGCAACGAGAAAGTCCGCCACAAGATCCGCGAGCACAGTCAGCAAGTGCCGTATCTGGTGGTGATCGGTGAGAAAGAAAAAGCCGGCGGGTTTGTCAGTGTGCGCAGCCGCACCGGAGAGGATTTCGGCAGGATGGCGGTTGATGCGGTGTGTGAGTGGTTGAGGTCAATTGGCATTGCGAGAGTCTGAGCCGGCCCCTTCGCGGGCAAGCCTCGCTCCCACAGGATCTGCATCGACCCTGTAGGAGCGAGGCTTGCCCGCGAAGCTTTTAAGCCCTCGGCTTGACCGTCCCGCAATCCTGACCCAGCCAAACCGCACGGGTATCGAGGCTACCCTTCTGCTGAAGGCCGGTCGCATTGAACGTGCCGTTGACCTTGGTGGTGAACTCACGATCACTGAGGAAAGTGGCGACCCCCGCGCCCTGCGCTTTCGGACAGCTGAAACGGAATTTCCACTGATTACCGCTGCGGTCAGTGATTTCCTGTTTGCAGCCCGATTGCGGGTCCGTCAGCGGGATATTGTCTGACTTCACTTGCTCCGGCGTCAGGCACGCCCGAATCCCCTTTCCGCCCATGGTGATGCCCTGCTTCTCCAGCTGCGCACGCTGTTGCGGAGTCATCTGGCCCTGCAACTGGCCGAGGATCAGCTGCAAGTCCGGCAGGTTCTGGTCATCGACCTTCATGTTGCTCGTGGTCAACTCCCACAAACCTGGCTGCAGCATCTGCGCCTGAGCGGCCAGGGGAACTGCTAAACCTAAAGCCACGGCCAAACCCAGCAGACGAACGTTCATCGAGTAACTCCTGATCAGTAGTGGCCGTTAGACGTCAGCCACAGGCTTCAGTTCATGGGCCAATTAAATAGCGACATTCTGCACGGAACATGGTCTGTTAAGCATTGAATCTTCAGGAGCAAGGCTGCCCCATGGATTACTTTGGACCGCACATTTTCGGCTACATGATTGCACTGCTTCATACGCTGGGCCTGATCGCAGCCATCCACGCCGTACTCACCGTCCGGACCGCCCAGGGCGCTATCGCCTGGGCCCTGTCGTTGATCTTCATGCCTTACCTCACGCTTATTCCGTACTTGGTCTTTGGCCGCAGCACCTTCGATGGCTACATCAAGGCGCGGCGCCAGGCCAACGAGGAAATGCGCAAGGCGATCTCAGAGCTCAACTGGCGCCCCTGGGTAGAAGAGGCGCTGACCGCACGCGCCTCCAACGCCTACGCGTCCCTGCGGGCGATGCCGAAACTGGGGCGCATGCCGTGCCTGGCGAACAACGAAGTGCGCTTGCTGATCAACGGCCAAGCCACCTTCGACGCAATTTTCGAAGCCATCGACAACGCGAAGGAAGCGGTGCTGATTCAATTCTTCATCATCCACGACGACCGCCTCGGCCAGCGCCTGCAAACCCTGCTGCTCAAGAAAGCCGCAGAAGGCGTGGCCATACACTTGCTGTACGACCGCATCGGCAGCCATTCCCTGCCCCACAGTTACGTGCAGCCGTTGCGCGATGCCGGCGTAGAGGTCAAAGCCTTCGCCACCCGCAGCGGCTGGCTTAACCGCTTCCAGGTCAACTTCCGCAATCACCGCAAGATCGTCGTGGTCGACGGGATTCTGGGCTTCGTCGGCGGGCATAACGTTGGCGACGAATACATGGGCGAGAAACCGCCGCTGGCGCCCTGGCGCGATACCCACGTGCGCGTATGCGGGCCGGTGGTGGCCTGCATGCAGGAATCGTTTGCCGAAGACTGGTTCTGGGCGGCGCGATCATTGCCACCACTGATCCTGCCGGACGTGTATCCGGACGACGGTGTGCTCTGCCAATTACTCGCCAGCGGCCCGGCCGATTCCTACGAAACCTGTTCATTGTTCTTCGTCGAAGCCATCCATGCGGCGACAGAAAGGGTGTGGATCACCAGCCCCTACTTCATCCCCGACGAAGCCGTGTTCGCTGCGTTGAGACTGGCCGCTCTTCGAGGCGTGGATGTGCGGCTGCTTCTGCCCTCACGACCGGACCACCGAATCGTTTACGCGGCCTCAAGCCTTTATGCTTTCGAAGCCGTGCGCGCAGGCGTGCGCGTGTTTCGGTACGCGCCGGGTTTCCTGCATCAGAAGGTGGTGTTGATCGACAGTGAAATCAGCGCCATTGGCAGCGCCAACCTGGATAACCGCTCATTCCGGCTCAATTTCGAAGTGATGTTACTGACCGTCGACAGCGCGTTTGCCGCCGAGGTGGAACAGATGCTCAATGATGACTTCGCCCAGGCCCACGAGATCGCCAAAGAAGAAAGCCGGGAGACCCGCCGCCTGCAACAGGTCGGCATGCGGATCGCCCGGCTTATTTCACCGATTCTCTAAAGGTAGATGTCGTCTCGCGTCCAAGGCAGTTCATGGCTGCCATCGGCGTGGGCTTTCACCGCGAGGATCTGGTGCAGGTTGATCCAGCCTCTGGCGAACGCGTAAGCGCATCCCGCCAGGTACAACCGCCAGATCCGCAGCGCCTGTTCCGGAACCAGTTTTGAAGCCGCTTCCAGATTGTCCTCCAGGCGTTCGCTCCAATGGTCCAGGGTGCGCGCGTAGTGCAGGCGCAGGCTCTCGACATCGACAATCTCCAGCCCGGCTTCGCTGATCTCGGCGGAGATCATCGACAGGTGCGGCAACTCGCCGTTGGGGAACACATATTTCTCGATGAAATCCCCGGCACCGCGCCCCACAGGTCGGCCATCCGTGTGCTTGGCGGTGATCCCGTGGTTCATTACCAGGCCGCCCTCTTTCACTGCGCCGAACAAGGTCTTGCAGTACTCGGCCAGGTTGGCGTGGCCGACGTGTTCGAACATGCCGACGCTGACCACCTTATCGAAGCGCCCGTCCTGAGGCAGATCGCGGTAGTCGAGCAGTTGCAGTTCAACCAGATCGTCCAGGCCTTCGGCGGTCACTCTTTCACGGGCCAGGGCCAGTTGCTCTTTACTCAGGGTAATCCCGAACACTTTCGCGCCAAACTCGCGGGCCGCAAAACGGGCCAGCCCTCCCCAACCGCAACCGACATCCAGCAGGTATTCACCCGGTTGCAGCCGCAGCTTGCGGCACAGGTGGCGGAACTTGGCTTGCTGGGCTTGCTCCAGCGTTTCGCTGCCGGTCTCGAAATAGGCGCAGGAATACGCCATGTCGCTGTCGAGCCACAGCTGATAAAACGCATTGGAAAGGTCGTAGTGGTAGGAAATCGCCTTCGCGTCGGTTTCCTTGTCGTGGACCGTGCGCACAGGCTGACTGTCGTCGTCCTCGCTCAACAACGCCTGACTCCATTCATCACAAACGCGGATCACGTCGCTGATGGAGCCTTCGAGTTCCAGCTTGCCTTCGACAAACGCCGCTCCGAGCGCGTCCAGGCTGGGGTGAGTGAACTGGGTAACCATTTGTGGGTCCTTGACCACAATAGTGACGCTGGGCGTCGGCCCCAGGTTGAATTCATGGCCGTCCCAGAGTCGCAGGCGTAGCGGTAACTGCAGATTCTGTAAGGCCGGTGGAAGTTGCGCGAGCATGGAAAGTCCCCCTTGTTTCAGACGTCTGATGTGAGGGTAGACCATCCTAGAAAAATAGCTGGCTATCGATTTAATAGCGTTTTTCTATAACTCGCGGCGCTTAAACCAGCCGTCGTGCGTCCACAAAAGCAGATGGTCCTTACCCTAGATGACTACAAATTTGATGCACAGTTCTAAAAACTCGGTTTTGCCCTCATAGCCCTGGGTTAGAGGCGTTCAAGCCTCGTCTTTGATTTTCAGCAAAGGCTCCTGAAAGCGCAGCAGACGCCCCGCATTACCGAGCACCAACAACGTACTGAGGTTATGCAGCAACGCTGCAATCATCGCCCCCGCAGCACCGAGCCAGCCGAATGCCGCAAACGCGACAATCGCCAGGGTCCAGCCCAGACCGATGATCACGTTGACCTGCAAGGTCTGCCGACATTGGCGACTCAACCGGACACAGGTGCCGAGACGGCGCAGGTCGCTGCCGATCAACACAATGTCCGCCGACGCCAGCGCGATGTCCGCGCCACCCGCGCCCATGGCCACCCCCACGACGCCGGCCTTGAGTGCCAGCGAATCGTTGATGCCATCCCCCACCACCATCGGCCGGAAGCCGTTGCCGATTTCCGTCAGCACCCGGTTGAGTTTGTCCTCAGGCAGTGCCTGCGCTTCAACATCGGTGATGCCGACATCCCGTGCCAGCGTGTGCGCGACGCTGTGCCGATCGCCCGTAAGTAACAACTGGCGACCCAAACCCAGTTCACGTAATTCACTCAAGGCAAAACGCGCCTCAGGTTTGACGCTGTCTGCCAGCAACAGCCAGGCCAGGAATTCACCGTTGAGTGCCAGCCCGGCAATCGGGCCATCGTGTTCGGGAACCGCCGAAGTGGCGATGCCCAGTTGCGCGAATAGCTCTGGACGGCCGAGCGCTGCTTCGCCCTGCTCCGTCATCGCGACCACGCCCAGGCCCTGGCGCTCGTGGATGTCCGACAGCAGCAGAAAATGTTCCTGAGTGACCAACCCGGCGAGCGCACGGCTCACCGGATGACTGCTGGCCGAGCCGAGGCTCGCAGCGAGTTTAAGCACGTGACTGCGGTCCTCCAGCGGGCTGTCGATGGACTGCAAGCGCAAGGTGCCAAACGTCAGGGTTCCGGTCTTGTCGACCACCAGCGACGTGAGGTCCGCCAACTCTTCCAGGAACGCCGAGCTGCGAATCAGAATCCCATGCCGCGCCGCCACCGCCACGCCGGCAATCGCCGTGGCCGGCGCCGATAACACCAACGCGCAAGGACACGCCGCCACCAGCACCGCGAGCATCGCCTGGGCATCATTGGTGACAAACCAGGTCACTGCGGCCAACAGCAATACCAGCACCATGTAACTGCCGGCGTAACGTTCAAGCAAACGGGTGATCGGCGGCTTCGAACGCTCGGCGCTTTGCATCAGGGCGATGACTTTACCGAGGGTCGATTCGTTGCCGGTGCGCGTCACTTCGAGGCGCAGTAAACCGTCGAGATTGATCGCGCCGCCAAAGACCTGCATGCCGACACCCGTCTCGATCGGCACCGACTCACCGGTGATTGATGCCGTGTCGAGGCTTGCCTGACCGGACAACACCCGACCATCGGCCGGCACTCGGTCGCCCGCACGTACCTCGACAATGTCGCCGGTTTTAAGGGTGCCGTTGTCGACTTCGACGATGGCTCCGTCAGCCTGAACCTTGCGAGCGTGACTGCGGGTCAGTTTGCCGAGCGCACGAATCGCTTCCTGGGAACCGATCACGCTGCGCTCTTCCAGCACGTGGCCGAAGATCATGATGATCGGCAGCAACGCAGCAGTCAGCAGATCACCCGTCGCCCAGGCACCGAGCATGGCGAGGGCAATCAGCTGATCGGTGATCCCGTGCAAGCTTGGATATCGCAGGCTGTACCACGCCGAACGCATCACTGGCACGGCCACCAGCAACGATGCAAAACCCAACAGCAATTGACTGACGCCCGTCTGCTCCGGTGACAGCCAGCGCCAGATCAACCCGAGGCTGAGCAAGCCAAGGGCAAGCATGGCCAAGGTCAATTGGCGTGCAGCGCTGCGTTGTTCAGCCGAGGACAACAGGCTGGGTGCGGCGGCGGTTGGGGTGGTCATTGCGCTGCTCCCTGAATGATCAGGCGGGAATCATCTTTCGGATTGACCGTCGTTACTGAGCCGGCCTGGCCGAGAATCTTCGGCATCCGCTCGCGGTAGATACGCAGCAACATTTGCGGGTCAGTGCCCTGTTGTTGCGCTTGGGCCAGGCTCAACACCGTGGCCGTATCAGCCGAAGCTTTGGCCAGCCGTTCGCTCGCCTGGGCGTGGGCGACTTGCAGTGTCCGGTCGCCTTGTTCATTGGCGGTCTGTGTCAGTTTCTCGGCCTCGGTGCGCGCATTGGCGACGGTTTTGTCCGCTTGCTGGCTGGCGGTCAGCACCGCATTAAAAGCGTTCACCGCTGGGCCGGGCAGACTCGATTGCACGTCGACTCGCGCCACTTCGATACCCAGGCCCTGTCCCGTCGCGGTCAGCTCGGCCAGACGCTGATTGATGCCCTGCACCAAATCACCGCGCAGACGTTCGCGACGTTCTGCCGCCTGATTGTCGCTACCGATCAGTTCCGGCCGCGCCACCAAAATGGTGTCCAGGTCTCGCGCGGCCGTCAGGGCAACGGCGCTGCGGGTGACCAGCCGATCGAGTGCCGGCAACACATGTTCACCTTGAAGCACGAAGGCATAAGGTTCGGTGACCTTGTAGAAAACCCGCACATCCAGCTGCACCACGCCCGCGTCACCGGTCAGCAAATAGCCCGATCCAGCGAGCGTATCGCTCAGCGGTGTCGCGAAAGACGCCACCCGATCGGCCTGCAACGCAGCATCGCTACGAAGCAGATTCTCCACCCGACGTTCGATCACCCGATCAGCTGCCGGCAACAAAATCACTTGCTCAAAGGGGCGTGGCCAGGCCAATAGCAAACCGGCATTCTGGATGCGATCCAGCGCGCCGAAGTGCAGGACCACCGCCCGATTCTGAGGATCAATCTGCCGCACATTGGAGAATGCCCACGCTAACGCAGCCAGAACGGTCACGCCGTAAAGCGCCAAAAAAGCCAATCGCCCAGCCTGAATCCAGGGGCTGCTTAACTCATGTGTTCCACGTGGAACTAAATTCATGGCTGTGACCCGGACTTGTTATCGAGGGTCGGTGGACCGTCAACCAGCACCCGGAAAGGTGCAGCATCAGTGCGCAATATCAGTTTGGTGCCCGGGGTGACGATCGTGCCCAATGTATCGAGGGAGCGCAGCAAGTTGTAAAGCTGTGGCGAACCGGCGTAGGCACGGCCGTAAATCTGCGCGGCTTCGACGCGGGATTGGGCTTCGATATCGGCAGCTTTCACCGTCGCATCAGCTTGCACGATGCGCGCATCTCGTTCAGCCGCGGACCGGATTTGCGCGGCTTCACGCTTGCCGATGGCGGTGCGTTCGGTGGCAATTGTTTCACGCTCGGCGCGCATGCGATCGACGGTGGCGGTGAGCGTCACCGACGGCAGGGTCAAACGCTCGATGCCCACTTGCAGCACGCGAACGCCATACGTGGTCAGCAACTGCTGATCGATCTGTTTACGCAACTGCGCTTCGAAGTCGGCAATGTGCACCTGATTGGCGTCGGTGTTGACCAGGTTGGCCAGGTCGAAACTGCTCGCGGTGGTTTCCAGTGCCGACCCCACAAACGTGCGAATCTGCCGCGCCGCTTCGTCCGGCTGATTCTGCACGGCGCGCATAAAGCGCTGCACATTGTCCGGGTCGCCCTGAACCTGCCACGCCACGTAGGCCTGAACAATGATGCGCAATCCGTCGCGCGTGCCCACATCCTGCAAACCGCTGGAGGTGGTGCGCAGCCGTAAGTCGACCGGAATGGCCGCTTCAAACGGTGCCGGCCAGCGCCAGCCGAGACCCGGCTCCAGCAACACCCGCGACGGATTACCGAAGCGAGTAATCACCGTGGCCTCCCCCGAGCGAACCTGCACCAGACTCGCTGCCGCGATGGCGAATGCCACGAGCAACGCCGCCCACCCCATGCGCCGCCACGGGAATGGACCGGCTTCCTGTGAATCACCGTGATGATGGTGGTGACCGTGGTGATGTCCGCCATGTCCGTGATCGTGGCCGGCGTGGTCGTCATGATCGTGAGAGTGCGACTGGCTCAATGGGCAGCTCCTGGCTGAGCGCTGTTGCGCGGCGACGCAGGATCGGCCGGCAGCGTGAAGGTACGTAGGTCGATGGTCGGTGCATTGCTGGTGCCGCCCAGACGATGATCGAGCACCAGCAATTTGGCGTTAGCCAGACCCTGGGTCAGTTGGCTGAAATACTGCTCCAGCAAGAACGCTTGGCCGGCACTGGCATAGGCTTTTTGTTCGGCGGTGAATTTCAGATCAGCCGCCTGCGCGGCGGAGTTGATTTCATGCGCGCTGGCGCTCGCCTGATCGCGAGCGATGCTGGCCTGCAACTGCGCTTGATTGGTCGCTTGCGCTGCTGCCCCGCGCTCACGCGAGATCAATGCCTGGGCACCAATCTGCGCCGCCTGAACGCCGTGATAAGCGTTGGCTGCACCGGCCGGCGGATGGATCGCCTCCACCACGGTGGCGAGAATTTCCACACCGCTGTCGAGCTTCTGCAGATCAGATTGCACGGCGCGGCCGATCTCCTCGGCCAGCCCTACCCTGTCCTCGCCAAGCAAACCGTCGAGGGTCCGCGAGGCAAAGTCGTGCACCAGAATCCGGCTGGCAGTGCTGCGAATCAGCGTCGGTACATCGGCGCTGTTGTACGTCGCAGCCAACGCCGCTTGATCGGTCAGACCGATGCGGTACACAAAACGCACGTCCATGTTAACGATCTGAAAGCTCTGCTTGTCGGCACGGCTGCTGGCGATCACCTGGGATTTATCGTTCACATGGCTGGCGTCCCACAAGCGATTGGCAATCGCCGGCGCCGGGCCTTCTGCAGGCTCCAGGACGACCGGCACCGATGTTTCGCCAACGCTTGTTGCCAACTCGTGAACCACGCCGTTTTCAACGCTCAACACCCGGCCCAGCGGCCACGGTAAACCGGCGTGCAAACCCGGACCGAACACTTCCACCGGTTTGCCGAAACGTTCGTAGATGCCCCGCCCTTGCAGGGGTATTTCGTGGACGCCGGTGAGCGACCAGCCGACGATCGCCACCACCGCCATCACCGGCAAAAATGCCCGACGCATATAGGTGAAGGCCCAGATCTGCCGCAAGTCGATGCCGAAGCGGTTATGCAGTTCGTGCTGCAACGCCAGCAACGGTTGTGGCGGCCAGCGCAGCATGTCGGCGACAACACTTCGTGCCAGCAACGTCGGTTCAAAGTGTTCACGGCGAGGACTGAACAACGACAACATGGCGCGTAGCAGCAACTCGGCCGCGACCAGTCCCGGCAGCAACCCGATCAACACGGCAAGGCGTACTGGCCAGACCGAAGTTTCGCTGCCAAACAACAAACACAACGCGCTGAGCACCAGGCAAATGATCGCCACCCGGCTCAGTTGCGCCAACTGCCCCGCTTCTGGCCATTGGGCGACGTTTTCCTGGGCGAGCTGACGCTCAAGCACCAGCAAACCGAAGGCCAGCAACAACGACAGCACGGCACCGACGCTTGCCGATAATCCCAACGCTGCGGGCGCCAACGCGAGGTTCCAGAATTGGCTGATGCTGTAGATCGCCAACAGTGCCCAACCGGCGAGCCATAGGGTCGGTGCGCCGATCTGCCCGAGCAAGCGCACCCAGCGCTGACCGAGCCGCTCCAGCAGTCGCTCATACCAGCCATCGGGGGCAACGGTTTCATCCGAAACAACCTCTGGCAGCGGCGGATTCATCGCTTGCGCGCGCCACTGAGTCACCCACCATGCCGATTGCAGGCCGGCAATCAGCACCAGCAAACCGGCGCTCTGATTCACCAGCAACGGGGCCCACAGCGACAACGGCGCAAACAGCCCGACAAAAAACGCCAACACCAACCCGACCGCCGCCAAGGCACTCAGGCCGATGGCGAACTGACGCAATCGCCGCCCTTGAAAAACCGCCTGCTGAAAGCGCGGCAGCCCGGCTACCTGCGTTCCATCGACTTCGAGATCGACTTGCATACCACCCCAGTGCTTATCATTGGCCACATCGCAATTCGTTACGATATAACGAAAGTGGTGAAATTTTTGTACTAAATCGCTCTATCTAAAGATGCCCAACCTGTCGCTACGCTGAAGCCTTGACCGAAATAGCCGTAAACGCACATATTACGCTCATAATTTTAATCAAAGACTACGTTTACCCAGCCCATTTCCCTTTCAGTCCAGGAGTACATCCATGAGCACTTATGACGTCGTGATACTGGGCGGTGGCCCCGGCGGTTACAACGCAGCGATCCGCGCGGGCCAACTGGGCCTGAAAGTAGCGTGCGTGGAAGGTCGGGCGACCCTCGGCGGCACCTGCCTGAATGTCGGCTGCATGCCCTCCAAGGCACTCCTGCATGCCTCGGAACTCTACGACGCCGCCATGGGAACGGAATTCGCCAACCTGGGGATCGAGGTCAAACCCACTCTCAACCTCGCCCAGATGATGAAGCAGAAAGATGAAAGCGTGGCCGGGTTGACCAAGGGCATCGAATTTCTGTTTCGCAAAAACAAAGTCGATTGGATCAAAGGTTGGGGCCACATCGACGGGCCGGGCAAAGTGACGGTGACCGACAACCAAGGTGGCAAGACCGAACTGAGTGCCAAGGACATCGTCATCGCCACCGGCTCCGAGCCCACTCCCCTGCCCGGCGTCCAGATCGATAACGAACGCATCCTCGATTCCACTGGCGCGCTGTCGCTGGCCGAAGTGCCGAAGCACTTGGTAGTGATCGGCGCCGGCGTGATCGGCCTGGAACTGGGTTCAGTGTGGCGCCGCCTGGGCGCCCAGGTGACCGTGATCGAATTTCTCGACCGGATCTGCCCCGGTGTGGATGCTGAGGCGGGCAAAACCCTGCAGCGCTCGCTGAGCAAACAGGGCATCAGCTTCAAGTTGAGCTCAAAAGTGACCAGCGCCACCCCGTCCGCAAACGGCGTTCAGCTCAGCGTGGAGCCGGCGGCGGGCGGCACTGCCGAGACGATTGAGGCCGATTACGTGCTGGTGTCCATCGGACGTAGGCCTTACACCGAGGGTTTGGGCCTGGAAAACGTCGGCCTCACCACCGACAAGCGCGGCATGCTCGCGAACAAGGGCCATCGCACCGACGCTGCGGGCGTGTGGGTGATCGGCGATGTCACGTCCGGGCCGATGCTCGCCCACAAGGCCGAAGATGAAGGCATGGTGTGCATCGAGCAAATCGTCGGCAAGGCGGGCGAGGTCAACTATGACTTGATCCCCAATGTCATTTACACCAAGCCTGAACTGGCCAGCGTCGGCAAGACTGAAGAGCAGCTCAAGGCAGAAGGTCGCGCGTACAAAGTCGGCAAATTCCCCTTCACCGCCAACAGCCGGGCGAAGATCAACCACGAAACCGAAGGCTTCGCCAAAGTGCTGGCCGATGAGCGCACCGACGAAATTCTCGGCGTGCACCTGGTCGGACCGAGCGTCAGCGAAATGATTGGTGAGTATTGCGTGGCGATGGAGTTCAGCGCTTCGGCGGAGGACATCGCGTTGACGTGCCATCCGCATCCGACGCGGTCCGAGGCGTTGCGTCAGGCGGCGATGAATGTGGAGGGGATGGCGACGCAGATGTGAGCCCGCCTGCCAGATGATCGTTCCCACGTCGAGGCGTCGAACCGTCCGCGTGGGATCGATCCTGCTCGGTCTAAAGCGGCAAATGCCCCAACGGCAACGCCCCCGGCGTCTTCACCGTGTGAATCGCAAAGTTGCTGCGGATATCACTTACACCCGGCAATTTCAGCAGGCGCTCGGTGAGAAAGCGGTCATACCCACGTAGATCCGGCACCACCACTTGCAGCAGAAAATCCGATTCCCCTGACACCAGGAATGCCGAAATCACCTCCGGCAGTGCGGTGACGGCCAGGCGAAAGGCTTCGGCCTGCTCATCGTTGTGGCGCTCAACCTTGACCCCGACAAACACCGTCAGCCCAAGTCCCACTTCGTCACGATCAAGGTTGGCCTGATAGCCGCGAATCACGCCGGCCTCCTCCAGCATCCGCACCCGACGCAAACAGGGGGAAGCGGACAAACCGATCTCGTCGGCCAATTGCACATTGCTCAGGCGCCCGTCCCGTTGCAGGGCGGCGAGAATCTTGCGGTCGTAGGCGTCCAGCTTCATGGCTTGGCAGATCCTGATGGTTTGATCGTCACAAAGTGGCAGGTTATGCCAATTACCCAGCGTTTAGAAGCTGACTTCGCAAGCACCTGCCCCGCCCTTCAACCCTAGACTGGCGCTACCGAATCAACAACGAATGGGGTGCAACGTGGAAGGACTCTGGCTGTTTTTCATGGCGCTGGCAGTGGTGTATCTGTTGCCCGGCCCGGACATGATTCTGCTGCTGCAAACCGGCGCCCGTCAGGGCAAAGGCGCGGCGTTGGCAACGGCGGTGGGTCTGGGCATTGCTCGTGGATGTCATGTGGCGCTGGCCGCGCTGGGGCTGGCGGCGCTGTTCAAGGCTGCGCCGTGGACCTTCGACGTGGTGCGCCTGGTGGGAGCCGCCTACCTGTTGTGGATCGGCATTCAGTGCCTGCGAACCACGATGTTGCCGAACCTGGATGGCGCAGACGCAACCGGCGAAAAACCATGCTGGCGGGCCTCCATCCAGCGCGGCTTGCTGACCAACCTGCTCAACCCCAAGGCGTTGCTGTTCTGCTCAGTGTTATTGCCCCAGTTCATCAACCCTCACGCCGGACCGGTGCTCGCGCAATTTGCGGTATTGGGCATGCTGCTGGTCGGCGTCGGTTTGCTGTTCGACAGCGCCTATGCCTTGACCGGCGCCGCGCTGGGCCGCTGGCTGCAACGCAGCCCCTCGGCCCAGCGCCTGCAACAATGGGTGTTCGGCAGCCTGTTGATCGGCTTCGCGGTGCGGCTGACCTTTGTTCAACAGGCATGAGCCTTACTGCGCTTTACGGCGGCGCCGGTTGATCAATACCAGCGCCGCGGCCGTCACCGCGATAACACCACCGATCTGCAATGGCCACTTGTACGGCCGCAGCGCCGAACGGGCGGCGTCAGTCGCCTGGGTTACATATCGTTTGCTGGCATTCTCGAAGTCGGGATACGGGCACTGGTGGCCGAAATCCACCGCCCAATCCACGTAGGGCCCTTCTTTGACATAGCGCTGGTACAGCGCACTTTGGTCTTGAAGGCTGCTGTTCCACCCCGCCGCCGAGCACAACACAGCAGCAAAGGCCTGGCTGGTGTGAGGCAGGTTATCGGCGGCGCGGTTGGCCAAGGCCGTGGCGACGAATCGATAGTGGTAGCGCTCGTCGGGCTTCGCGGCACTGGCTTGCTGGCGCTGGACTTCACCTTCGGCCACCAAGGGACCGACCTTCAGCTCAGTCGTCTCCAGGCTGTAATTGCCGCCAAACGTGGCGTAGTCCGGGGCCATTTCATAACCCAGAATGTCCATGCCCCACTCGCGTGCCGTCCAGGCTGCGTTGAACAGAGCAGACGCACGCTTGGTCGGCCACCACGCTGAATCAGCGAGCTGACGCTGTTGCGCATACAACCGGGCCTTTTTCTGTAGATCGGGGTTGTCGAAATACACCAGCGCCTCGTCGTAGCGCTCTTCACGCAGTAATCGACGCCCGAGCAGATTGCGCAGTTGCGCCGCCACCGGCAACGGCACGTAGTTGTCGCGATCCTGCTGGCTGAGCGCTGGCGGCGCCGGCACCTGGGTGTCAACGTAATGCTTGAGCTCATCGACGGTCAGCACGCGCTCGGCAACGGTCGCGGCATCGAACCAATAGATACTTTGGCTGCGATAAAGCTGATCGAACGCTTGCAGGTAATCCCCGCGTTGCAGCGCCAGGATCGCGCTTTCACCCTCGACCCGGCACTTGGGTTGCAGGCTTTCGAAATCATAGTCAGGCGTGCGTCGCTCGCCCCACGATTCGTTCTGCGGGAAGGCCTGGGCCGCCTTGGCATACGCCGCAGCCGCTGCGCTTTTGTCACCCTCACGCAACGCCAGTTTCGCCCGCAGCCACCACGCCAGACCGCCGTCCCCGGCATGCTCAAGGAACGCTTTGGCGCTGGTGTAATCGCCCTGTTGATAATTCATCGCCGCCAGTCGGTCCGCGTTGTCCAGACTGCCCCGGGTGCTGCTTTGCAGGAGTTTGATCAGCTTCAGTTCATTCGGCGGTTGATCACCGAATGACCAGCCCAGGCGACTGATCAGCGACGCCGTCACCAGTTGTTGCACCGGTTTGCCCTTGAGCAACTCGGTCAACTGATCTTCAGGCATCGCCAGCAGATCCGCCATCAACAGCTTCAGCGAGGTGTAACCCACCGCCGAACCGTGGCGATTTTGCGTGGCGTACAGATTGATGGCGCTGTTCCAGTCGCCAGCGGTGCGCGCCACGCGGGCCTCCTCGCCGAGGCTGGCGACACCGAGTTCCAGCGGGTCGCTGAAGCCGTCGATGCTCAGCTGACGGGCCTGCCCGAAGGCTTTGCGCGACTGTGCCAACAGGTCAGGCGCTGCGTCTGCTTCGGCGCTCTGGGCAAACAGCGTCCGGCCCAATGAATAAGCGGCCCAGGTGCTGCGCAAGGCGCGTTGATCCGCCGGCAGCGCCAGCACTTTCTGGAAGTACTCGGCGGCCAGCGCATGATCACCGGCGTTAAACGCCACCGCACCCGCCAGATAGAAACGAAGCTCGGCCGGCAGGCTCGCGCCCTGGGTCTCGACTTGACGGGCATCGGTCAGCGCGCGCAACTGTTTGACCAGGGCTTGCTGCTCCGCCGTCAACCCGGCCTGTTCGGCCTTGTCCCGCTGCTCGGCGTAGTCGGTTGCCTCCAGGCCGTAAGGGGACGACTCGACGTTCTTGAGCCCTGCGATCACATGCCCCAGGCGATTGATCTCGAACTGGAAGTTGCCTTCCGGCAGCTCCGCCAGCGACTGGGCGCGGTTGTCCAGCAAGCGCATCGGGAAGTCCGGCCCGCAGGCCAACGCCGAACCCAGCGGCAGGCTGAGGCTCAGGCAAAGCACATGGCGGGGCCAGTTACGGGTGAACATTCGAACCTCCTTGATCAATGTGTGCGCAGCGAGCCCAACCGATGGCGCGCTGCTCGCCGGCCGGTATCCGGCCGTCGCGCAGGCGGGTGAAGGTAAGCAGATCCGGGCTTTGTTGCAATGCGTAACCGGCCAGCGCATCGGCACCGTCGCAGCCGCGAACCGCCAGCGTGACGCGTTCGGGCCAGGCGTTGTCGAGGTTGCCTTGATTGCTGACGCTGATGTCATAGAGGTCGTCTTGCGCGATGAGTTTCAAACTTAACCGACTATCGAGCGAATCTCCGCGAGCAACGGCCCTCAGCGTGTTCAGGCTCCAGGCCCGACGATCACCCACCAGCGGCAGACGAAACCAGATCAGACCGGCCAGATGCGCCGGTGGATCGGCGCGCAACTCGGCGGCGAGTGCGCTCAGTTGCAAGGGATCCGCCAGCAATTCCCGGCGTTGGCCGGCTCGCCCGACAGGCACTTCGCTTTCCACGACCGGCGCACCGCTGGCGCCCGGCAACAGGGCCACGCCATAGGCGGGCAGCGCCAGGTAAAAGGGTTTTGAGGTGATGAGGCTCCAGGCGTTTACCCATTTCCTGGCTTGTTCCGGATCAAACAGACCACGACGCGGATCACTCACCGCATGCACCTGCAACACGCTGCTGTCGACGGTCGCCAAGAGTGCCGGCAATTCAGGGCTGTCGAGCCAGGCCGGCAATGCGGTGATGCTTAACGGCAAAGCGGTGGGTAAAGCCGTGCGCAGGTGAGTAAGAAATTCGCGGTAAGCCGGTAGCCGGGCGCTACCGGCGTCGTGGTCGATTTCCACGCCAGAGAGCGTCAGCCCCTGCCCTTGCCACTCGCTGAGCACTTGCTGGATGTGCGTCGTGACGTCGTCCTGATCCAGCGACTTGAGCTGGCCGTCGAGGCGAATCACCGCAATCAGCGGTCGGCCATCGCGCTTGAGCAGCGCCGGATCGACTCGCGCCCGGCTCCAGCCCGCCTGAGGAAACGCCTGCAAGGCCAGCACCCGCAAGGTCGAAAAGTCCGCGCGACTGTCTTGCAGGGCGGCGTCATGGGCTGACGTCCATTGCCGTTGCCAGACGTAGAGTTGCTGATCGAGCGGCGGCGCGTCTGTTTGCTCGCAACCGTTGAGCAGTGCCAGAGCAACAAGCAGGACAGAAAGACGAACTAACAACATGAAATCCCTGATCCTGGAAACACAGGGCTACAGGGTACACAAAACCTGTGGGAGCGAGCCTTTGTGATGAGGGGATTTATCCTCTCACCACAAGGCAGCGGCTACAGAGAGTGGCTACACCAAGGGCTTGCGGGCAATGATCACCTGACTTTTCGCCACGACCGCGTCCAGCGCCTGTTTGATCTGCGCGCCACGGGGCGACGCCAGAATGGCCTGCCAGGTGTCGGCCCAGTGGTTGAGCAACGGGTGGTCAGGATTGCTGAAATCGACCTTGGCTTCCCAGAACAACAGCATCCACATCGACCAGTAAAACCCGTACTGGCTGTGGCTGAGCACTTCCAGGCCAGCGTCGCTGACCATCGCCTTGAACTGCTCTTCGCTGATGATGCGAATGTGGTTGGGCTTCTGGAAATACTCGGGCGCGGCGATGTCTTTTTGCAGGTCTTCGGAGCTTGGGTGCGGGACGCTGAGCAAATACAACGCGCCCGGTTTGCCGACACGCACCAGTTCAGCAAGGAACTGCGCCGGATCGTCCACGTGTTCGATGACTTCGGTGGACACCACGCGAGTGGCCGTCGCATCGGCAATCGGCAGCGGGTTGCAGTCGGTGACGTGGCATTCGACGTCACGCGCCGGTGTGTCGCTCAGGCGCTGTCGGGTGGCTTCGACCTTGGCCGCGTCGATGTCGGCGATGATGATCTTCGCCCCGCGCATGCCGCAGAAATGCACGTTACCGCCGTCACCGCAGCCGACGTCCAGTAGCGTGTCTTCGGCGGTCACCGGGAACCCGGTGAACAGCTCGCCGGTTTGCTGATTGAACCAGCCGCTGAGCATCGCGTCGTGCAGGCCGAGCATGTACGGATCGACCTTCTCGACCGTGTCCGCCACAGGCGCCACGGGAACGGGCGTACCCGCCGTGAGTTTCTTCAAAAGGCTCAGCATGAGGTAGCTCCAGAGGTTTGGGCGGCTGTTCGGGACGTGCCCAGGCGTTTGACCAGCGAGGCACCGCGGTTACGCATGGGCATTTCGATGAAGCGGTAGTTGAGTTCGCTCAACAAAGCGATCAAACCGCCAGCAATCATCAGTGTCAGGATCGGATGGCCGCCGGGATTGGGCAGACCGGCGCCCTGCAAGCGGAACGTGAATTCGCGCACCAGCAAATAAGCCGGTATGTGGATCAGATAGATCCCGTAGGAGCGACTGCCGACCCACGTCATCAGGTTCTTCAACACGCCCCGTGGCAGCAGGTAGTCGCGATTGTAGGAAGCGATCCAGACCAGCACCGCGCACAACAACGCGATCGTGCCGATGCGGTAATGAGTGAACGTGAAGCGATCCGTCGCCATGAAACTGAGCACCAGCGACAGCGCGACCAATGCTGTCACCCCGGCCCATGGACGGCGCAGGAACGTCGGCTCCCAGCGCAGATACGAGGGTTGCGCACTCCACATCGCCAACAGGATGCCGAGTGCCAGCGCATCGGTGCGAACCACCATCAAGATCGGTGTGCGCAACGTGAACAACTGCACCGCGACCAGCGCCAGCAAGGCCCAGACCAGGTGCTTGCGACAGATCAGAATCAGCAGCGGAAACAACAGGTAGAACTGCTCCTCCAGCGACAGGCTCCAGTACACGAAACTGGTGCCGTACTCATAGTTATAGAAGCTGTCGGCGAAGCGGAAGTTCGCGTACTGCGCGACCCCGGCCAGGGTCGCCTGAAGGTTGGCGTGCAGCGTGCCGAACGCTCCGGAGCGATTGAGAAAAATGCAGCCCAGCAACATCAGCGCCAGCCACAACCACGCCGACGGCAGCAATCGAAAGGCCCGGCGCAGCCAGAAGTTACGCGTCTGCTGCCAGTACTCCTGACGGGTGCTGCAACCCTGCAACGCCGGGATCAGGCTGCGCGCGATGACAAACCCGGAGATGGCGAAAAACAGATCCACGCCCCACCACGGCTGACCCCACGCGGTGATGGCTTGCAACAGCGGCACCGGGGCCGCAAACAGGCTGTCTTGCAGGTGATGAAACAACACACCGAGCACCGCAATGCCGCGCAACAACTCGATGTCCATGATCCGTCTGTCGTTATTCATGCCGTCCTCCTGGACGTTGCCCTGTTTTCCACCCCATTCAACACTGCGCGGATCATGCTTCGCGGGTATCCGGAGCGACGCGGGTTTCAAGGAGCTGCGCGAAGAAGGCTTTCAGTCGTTGCTCGGCGGTGGCCTGGCTGCAGAATTTTTCGAGGCTGGCCACCGAATGCGCGGACATCTGCGCGTAACGCTCGGCGTCGTTTTTGGCGACGTCATAGCTGGCCCGATAAGCGCGGCACAACGATTCCCAGTTCGTCACGTAACGCAGGGTTCGGAACGCCCTGCGCGGGTCGTGGGGCCAGGCCGTCAGCTCGTCGGTGGAGTCGATCAGAAACGCATTATCGGCATCCAGGTAATCGATCATCGCCGTGGTGCGTGGCGCGACCGCCGGTTTGCCGCAGGACATGAACTCCATCAGCGGCAGGCACTGGCCTTCGCCGTAAGAGGTGTTGACCACAAAGCGGGTTGCCTGCACCAGGTGCTCGTAGTCCGAATCCGCGAGGTAGCCGTAGATCAGCACGATGCGGCAGCGATAGGACTGGTTTTTGTACAAATGGTGAAGGATGTCGGTCAGCGCTTCTTCGGCATCGTGGTGGGTCAGTTTGAGCACCAGCGTCGCGTCATCCACCTCGCGGAACGTCACGCAGAAGGCACTGAGCATGTCTTCCCAATTCTTGCGCCCATCACCCGGGTTGAACACCGAGGTGTAGATCACGCCGTCGAGCACCAGTTCGTGTTCACGGGGCGGTGCTTCGAAATCGATACCTTCGCCTTCGCGTAACGACGCCGGCCCAAAGGCTCGCAAGTCCAGGGTGCGGCTGTCGGCCACCAGGCCTTTGATCTTCAAGCGCACCTGACTCGCCAGTGGCTGACGTTGCAACTGGGCGCCGCGTGCCGAGAATCGATCCCACACCGGCGCCGGCACCGCGACGATCGAATAGTCGGCGCCCATCGCCTCGCGCACGGCGTTTACCGTGTAGCTGGAATGGGTAATCGCCGCGCCTGAAGCGCGCAATACCGTGCGCCAATCATTGCGCGGTTCACCCGCGAAGGGTTCGTTGGGAATGGTGCTGAATTCCCACGCAAACACCGGCAAGGTCGGACAGGCGAAGTGCACCGGCGTGCAATGCGGCGGCGAGAACGACAGGAACACGCAGTCTTCACCTCGGGACAGCGCGTCGCGGTACAAGGCATCGACTTCGGTCTGCGGGTCTCTGACTTCCACCACACGCCCCAGACGTTCCAGCACCGGCCGGTATTCCTTGAGCACGAAGTAATAGCTGTACTCCGAACGGCCAAGGTTCTGGGCGATGGTGTGCTGGTTGGTTTCCGAATGAATGATGATCAGCATGAGGCGTTATCCGTCACGGCCGCTGCCGGCAAAGCCTGCGGCGTCAGCCCGAAAAAATCCGCCAGGCGCTTCTGCACCGGGGCGAAGGCGCAGTAGTCGTGCATGCGCTCGACCGCATCGCCCGACATGCGCCGGTACTCCAGCGGTTGCTCCTTGGCCGTCCGGTAGCTGTTTTCGTAGGCGGTTTTCAGCGAGCCCCAGTCCGGGCGATAACGCAGGGTCCGGTAAATGATCCGGGTGTCTTGTGGCCAGATGGTCAGCTCTTCGCTGGACTTGACCACAAACGCCACACGCTCATCGATGTAATCCTCCATGGCGGTGTGGTCCGGGGCGATCACCGGCTTACCGCTGGCCATGAACTCCATCAGCGGCAGGCACAACCCCTCGCAGCGCGACGCGTTGACGTAATAACTGGCGGCTTCGTACAACCGGGCGTATTGCGGATCATCCAGGTAACCGTGCATCACCACCACCCGACAGGCGAACGGCGAGAGTTGCGCGAGCAAGGTCATCAGCTCGTCGTAGTAGGACGACAGGTCGCTCTGGGTAATCTTCAGCACCAGCGTGGCATCATCCGTTTCGCGAAAGGCCCAGCAGAATGCGGTGATCAATTGATGCCAGTTCTTGCGACCGTCACGGGGGTTGAACACCGTGACGTACACCACGCCATCCACCTGGGTTTCAACCCGGGAAGTGGTGTCCGGCCAATCCCGCGGTGCAGGCTCGGGCACGGCCATCGTCTGCGGGCCAGCGATAGCCGGCAGATACTCGGCGAGCCGTGCATGAGCGGTATCGGAAAGAAGATCGCGGATGCCTTCCCAATACCACTGGCTCAGAAAGTGCGTGCGATGCACCGGGACGGGCAGCGTTTTGCCCATGTCCCGACGCCACATGTGCAGGTAATGGCGAGCGATGACGAAGCGACGTTTTAGCGTCAACGGCGGCGGCTTCAATGCCTCCAGCGCCGCCAGTTCCTCGGCGCTCGGCGGTACGGGAATCAGCGCGTCGGCAGACAGCCCAAGCGTGCGCGTATCGAAGATGCAGCCCTTGATCTCCAGTGTCGAACCGGTATTCACCGGCGCGCTGGCGTGGTGGCTGCGAATGGCCGCGAAGTTCTCCCACAAGGGCGTGGGCAACACCAGCACGGGGAAATCTTCGCCCATGGCCCGCCGAATCGCCCGGGCCGTGTGGCTGGAAAGCGTGATGACCCGGCCCTGGCGCGCCAGCATCTGCGTCCAGTCCTGACGTGGGTCGTTATCCCATTGCTCATCGGGAATGGAGTCGAACTCCCAGGCCACCACGCAGATCGTCGGGCATTCAAGATCGTTCGGGGTTTTCTGCGGCGGGGTGAACGACAGGAACAGGCTGTCTTCGCCGGTGGCCAGCAATTGTCGATAGAGAGGATCGACCTCGGCGGTGGAGGACACCACATGCACCCGCCCGAGGCTTTCGAGCACCGGGCGATAAGCCTTGAGCACGAAGTAATAACTGTATTCGGGACGACCGAGGCTCTGACTGATGGAGCTGTCGTTGACGTCCGAGTAAAGAATGAAGTTCATGGCATCCCACGATGAAACCGCCATCCCGGCAGCCCCACTCTATGACGGCAAAGCCACGGATCGACCCGGCGTTTGCCAGTCGTCGTCCAGCGCCTTCTTGCCCGTCTACGTTCTTGTTTTAATGGTCAGCTTCGCGGGGTGTGAATACCACCCGGCCGAACCCTGGGTAATCGTGACGAGGGGCATTCTAAACACATCCGCTGAGGATTCGTGAACCGCCCGGCGAGAATAAATCGGGCTTCGCTGACGAGAACTGACCGGTCACGGTGGGACCTGTTGAAATTGCCGCGCAATTGGCACAGATTGGCTACCAAACAACTACAACAAACGTTTCGCCTGTCTTTCGACCAAGGAATCCACCCGGTCTGTCAGACATCTCCATAAAGCCTGTGGGGAATGGACGAAATGCACGACCAAGGGGCCGCTGTTTGAAAAAGCGTCTGTTCGTTACGGGTCTCAGTGGATTCGTAGGACAACACATCCAAACCCGCCTGAAGGCTGATGCCTCGGAATGGGAGCTTCTGCCTGTCGCCGCCCGCTACGATCTCGGCGAGCCAGGCTCCCTCGACGGCCTCTGGCCGGACATGCCCGACGCGGTCATTCACCTGGCCGGCCAGACCTTCGTTCCCGAAGCCTTCCGCGATCCGGCACGCACGCTGACGATCAACCTGCTCGGCACCTTGAACCTGCTTCAGGCACTCAAGGCCCGTGGCTTCAACGGGACCTTCCTGTACGTCAGCTCCGGCGACGTCTACGGGCAAGTGACCGAGTCAGACCTGCCCATTACCGAACACCAGCCACCCTGCCCGCGCAATCCCTATGCCGTCAGCAAACTGTCGGCCGAGTTCCTCAGCCTGCAATGGGGCCTGAGCGAAGGCTGGCCGGTCGTGGTCGCCCGCCCGTTCAACCACATCGGCACCGGCCAGAAAGACAGCTTCGTCATCGCCAGCGCCGCCCGCCAGATCAACCGTATCAAACAAGGCCTGCAAGCCCCGCAACTGGAAGTCGGGGACATTGACGTCACTCGTGACTTCCTGGACGTGGGCGATGTGGTGTCCGCCTATCTGGCGCTGCTGGAAAAGGGTACGCCGGGACAGGTCTACAACATTTGCTCGGGGCGCGAGCAGAGCATCCGCAGCCTGATCGAACAACTGGGGGACCTCGCCCAGGTCGACATGCAATTGATTCAGGATCCTGCGCGTTTTCGCCGCGCGGATCAGCGTCGCGTTTGTGGCAGCTCTGCCAAGCTCGCCCAGACCACAGGATGGACGCCTGAAATCACAACACAACAATCCCTGCGGGCGATCCTGTCCGACTGGGAGATGCGAGTACGACAAGAATGACTAAAAGTGCACTGATCACAGGGATCACGGGCCAGGACGGCGCCTATCTTGCCAAACTGCTGCTCGACAAGGGTTATAAAGTCCACGGCCTGGTGGCGCGTCGCAGCAGCGATGCACGCTGGCGTTTGCGTGAAATGGGAGTCGAGGGGGACATCGTTTACCTGGACGGTGACATGGCCGATGCCTGCTCGGTGCAGCGCGCGGTGATCAAATCCGCTCCGGACGAAATCTACAACCTGGCGGCGCAAAGCTTTGTCGCGGCCTCCTGGGATCAACCGGTCACCACCGGCATCGTTGACGGGCTGGGCGTGACTCACCTGCTCGAAGCGATCCGCCAGTTCAGTCCGCACACGCGTTTTTACCAGGCGTCTACCAGCGAAATGTTTGGCCTGATCCAGGCCGAGCAGCAGGACGAGAACACGCCGTTCTACCCGCGCAGCCCTTACGGCGTGGCCAAGCTGTATGGGTGAACTATCGCGAAAGTTTCAACCTGCACGCCAGCAGCGGGATCCTGTTCAACCATGAATCGCCCCTGCGCGGCATCGAGTTCGTGACCCGCAAAGTGACCGACGCCGCCGCCCGCATCAAACAGGGCAAACAGCAGGAACTGCTGCTGGGCAACATCGACGCCAAACGCGACTGGGGGTTTGCCGGTGATTACGTCGAAGCCATGTGGCTGATGCTGCAACAGGACAAGCCTGACGATTTTGTGGTCGCTACCGGCGTGACCACCACCGTGCGCGAGATGTGCCGCATCGCCTTCGATCACGTGGGCCTGAACTACCGCGACTTCGTGAAGATCGACCCGGCGTTCTTCCGCCCGGCCGAGGTCGAAGTGCTGCTCGGCAACCCGGCCAAAGCTCAGCGCGTATTGGGCTGGAAGCCAAAAACAGACCTGGATACCTTGATCCGCATGATGATGGATGCGGACATGAAACGCGTCGCCAAGGAGTAGGCCATGCTGATTCCTGTGATTCTCTCCGGCGGTGCCGGTACTCGCTTGTGGCCGGTGTCCCGCGAGGGCCATCCCAAGCCGTTCATGACCCTGCCCGACGGTCAGTCGCTGCTGGGCAAAACCTATCGGCGAGCGGCCGGTCTGCTTGATGGCTGGGGCGATATCGTCACGGTGACCAACCGCGACTACTACTTCCAGAGCAAGGATCACTATCAGGAGGCGCAGCTCAGTCGCCATCGCGGGCACTTTCTGCTGGAGCCGACAGGCCGCAACACGGCCCCGGCCATCGCCGCCGCCGCCCTGTCACTGCAAGCCCTGCACGGCGATGACGCGATCATGGTGGTGATGCCCGCCGACCATTTGATCCTCAACGAAAACGCCTTGAAGTCTGCGGTCGAACACGCCGTGGCACTGGCCAAGGATGGTTTCCTGGTGACGTTCGGCGTGGTGCCGACGGCCCCGGAGACCGGTTTCGGCTACATCGAGACCGGTGCGGCACTGGACGAAAAAGGCGCCGCCAAAGTGCAGCGTTTCGTCGAAAAACCGGATCTGCAAACCGCCACCCATTACCTGGAAAGCGGCAAGTTCCTGTGGAACTCGGGGATGTTCTGTTTCTCCGTGACGACCGTGCTGGCCGAATTGCAGATCCATGCCCCCGAGCTGCTGGAGCAGACGCAAACCTGCATGGCGCAAAGCGCCCCCGTGGAAACGGCCGGGTGCCTGCAGCAGGAATTATCCCCGGCGTTGTTTGCCGAGATCACTGACATTTCCATCGACTACGCCTTGATGGAACGCTCCGACAAAGTGGTGGTGGTGCCCGCCGGTTTTGACTGGAGCGACATCGGCTCCTGGGGCGCGGTGGCCGCGCTGGTGCCGGCGGATGCGCAAAACAACCGCGCCAGCGGTGACGCGGTGTTCGTCGACAGCCACAACAACTTCGTCCAGAGCGAAGACCGGCTGGTAGCCGCGGTGGGTGTGGATAACTTGATCATCATCGACACCGCCGACGCGGTGCTGGTGGCCCACGCCGATCGCGCACAGGATGTGCGCCGGGTGGCCAAGCAGCTCAAGGACAAAAAGCACGAGGCCTATCGCCTGCACCGCACGGTCAGCCGGCCCTGGGGCACCTACACCGTGCTCGAGGAAGGCCCGCGCTTCAAGATCAAGCGCATCGTGGTCAAACCAGGCGCCAAGCTGTCGCTGCAAATGCACCACCACCGCAACGAACACTGGGTGGTCGTCGAAGGCATGGCCAAGGTCACCAACAACGGCGCCGGCACCCATCTGGTGGCCAAGAACGAATCAACCTTCATTGCCGCCGGTCACAAGCATCGCCTGGAAAACCCGGGCGTGATCGACCTGGTGATCATCGAAGTGCAAAGCGGCGAATACCTGGGAGAGGACGATATCGTTCGCTTCGAAGACCAATACGGCAGGACGGTTTGAATGCTGCTTTCCCTATACCGCACGCTGCGTAGTTATCGAGGGTTTATCTTCGGTAGCGTCCAGCGTGAGTTTCAGGCGCGTTATCGCAATTCGCTGTTTGGTGCTCTGTGGCCGGTGCTTAACCCCCTGTCGATGATCATCGTCTACACCGTGATTTTTTCCCACATCATGCGCGCGCGCCTGCCCGGCGTGGATGACAGCATGGCCTACAGCGTTTACCTCTGTGCCGGCCTGCTCGCCTGGGGACTCTTTGCGGAAATCACCCTGCGCAGCCAGAACATGTTTCTGGAAAACGCCAACCTGCTGAAGAAAATCAGCTTCCCACGGATCTGCCTGCCGGTGATTGTGCTGTTTAACGCGGGCATCAACTTCGCAATCATCATGGCCCTGTTCCTGGGCTTCCTGCTGATCACCGGGCGTTGGCCGGGTATGGCGTTGTTCGCCTTGATACCGCTGATGGCGTTGCAAATGATGTTCTGTGCCGGGCTGGGAATGATACTCGGCGTGTTGAATGTCTTCTTCCGGGATGTCGGGCAACTCTTCGGCATCTGCCTGCAATTCTGGTTCTGGCTGACGCCCATTGTTTACCCGATGAGCATCCTGCCGGACTGGGTGCAGCGCCTGCTGCAACTCAACCCCCTGACCAACCTGATCGTCAGCTATCAAAACATGTTTCTTTATGGGCAATGGCCGGTCTGGAGTTCGCTGCTGCCGATTTTTGTCACGGGCTTAGTGTTCTGTCTGATCGGGCTGCGTCTGTTTCGCCAGCGCGTCGGTGAAATGGTGGATGAACTCTGATGGGGCATATTCGCGTCACCGGCCTGGGCAAGGCCTACAAGCAATACCCGACCCGCTGGAGCCGACTGGCCGAGTGGCTGATTCCGTTTTCGCCCCTGCGCCACCACCAGCACTGGGTGCTGCAAGACGTCGAATTCGAGATTGCCCCCGGTGAGGCGGTGGGCATCGTCGGGGTCAACGGCGCAGGCAAAAGCACCTTGCTGAAGATGATCACCGGCACCACCCAACCGACGTGCGGCAAGATCGAGCTCGAAGGCCGGGTGGCGGCCCTGCTGGAACTGGGCATGGGCTTTCACCCGGACTTTACCGGCCGACAGAATGCAATCATGGCCGGGCAATTGCTGGGCATGCAGGTCGATGACATCGAAGCGCTGATGCCACAGATCGAAAGTTTCGCGGAAATCGGCGAAGCCATTGACCATCCGGTGCGAACCTATTCCAGCGGCATGCAGATGCGCCTGGCGTTCAGCGTGGCCACCGCACAGCGTCCGGACATCCTGATCGTCGACGAAGCCCTCTCCGTGGGCGACGCCTACTTCCAGCACAAGAGCTTCGAACGCATCCGCAGCTTCCGCAAGGCCGGCACCACCCTGCTGATCGTTTCCCATGATCGCTCGGCCATCCAGTCGATTTGCGATTCGGCGATCCTGCTCAAAGACGGCCGCATGGCCATGTACGGCAAACCCGAAGCGGTCCTGGATTACTACAACGCCCTGATGGCCGAGCGTGAAGGCCAGGTGGTCCGTCAGGAAATGCTCGCCGGCGGCGAAGTCCAGACCGTTTCCGGCACCGGTGAAGCGGCCATCCTCAGTGTGCGGATGCTGGACGAGAATGAACGTTCCATCGACGCCGCCGAGGTCGGTCAGAGCGTGGTGCTGGAAGTCCAGGTCGAAGTCCGCCAGGACATCGAGCGATTGGTGCTCGGTTTCATCCTCAAGGACCGCCTGGGTCAGATGATGTATGGCATCAACACCCATCGCCAGGACAAGGCCCTGACCGATCTGCACGCCGGGGAGCGTTACACGTACCGTTTTTCCTTCGTCATGGGCCTGGGCAAGGGCAACTATTCCGTGTCCCTGAGCTTGTCGCGGCTGGACTCGCATCTGGATCGCAACTACGAATGGCGCGATTACGGGCTGGTGTTCCATGTGATCAACAACCGGCATGAAGACTTCGTCGGCTGCTCGTGGCTGGCGGCGCAAACCACCATTACCCGCTCCGACTCGATTGTTTCGGAGCGCACGCCATGACGCGCCTTCTGGTGGAATGCACCCACGTGTTCCTGCACCCCAAAGTCAATTCGGGCATTCAGCGGGTGGTGCGTAACGTCATCAATCAATTGCCGGCTAGCGTCGACGGTGTTGAGTGCATTCCAGTGGTGATGCTCAAGGGCAAACTCTATCGGGTGCTCAAACTCGGTGCGTTGAACATCCCGTTTTTTGATGGGCTGATGACATTCGGTGGGCGACTGGAGCGGCTGGCTCATCGTTTCTGGCAGCTGCATCAACGCTTGCACAATCGCAGTCACTCGCGAGTGGTCAAGCGCCTGCTGCACGTGGCCTACCGCCTCACGGCGATCACCTGCTTCAGCATTCCTTTGCGCCTGATCGACGCCATCAACCAATATCAACTGCCCAAACGGTGCTCGCCATTGCAGCATCAGCCGGGTGATCAACTGGTGTTGCTGGATTCTTCCTGGCACAGCGATTTCTTCCCGTTTGCCGAACAGCTCAAGCGTGAAGGCGTGGGCATCGTTTCGGTGATCTACGACCTCATCCCGCTGACTCACCCGCAGTTCTACGACACGCGGCTGGTGCAGATTTTCAACGAGTGGTTCAACTGGATCACCCAGACCGCCGACGGCTACGTGGCGATCTCCGCCACGGTGCGCGATCAGGTGCGCGAGGAATTGCAGCGTCGGCTGGGTCCGGCCAAAGCCGATACGTTGTGGTTCGATTATTTTCACCTCGGCTCCGAACTGGACCTGAGCGAAGCCTGCGCCGCCGTCGAGCCGAGACTGACGCGCGTGTTCAAAACACCGGAGCCGGTGTTTTTGATGGTCAGCACCATCGAGCCGCGTAAAAACCACGATTACCTGCTCGACGCGTTCGAACGTGCCTGGGCCTCAGGTTCGCAAGCCCGGCTGTGCATCGCCGGGCGCATCGGCTGGAAGTGCGACGCCCTGCTCGCCCGCGTGCGCAACCACCCACAGTTGAACCAACGCCTGTTCATGTTCAACGACCTGAGCGACACCAGCCTCGAACACGCCTATTCCCACGCTAGCGCGCTGGTGTTTCCGTCGTGGGTTGAAGGCTTCGGCTTGCCACTGGTGGAAGCCATGCAGCGCGGTTTGCCGGCCATGGGCAGCGACATTCCGATCTTTCGCGAAATCGGTGGCGAGTTCATGGCGTACTTTGACCTCGCCGAACCGCAAAGCCTGGCGGACCTGGTCACCGGTTTCGAACGCTCCGGGAAATTCCCGGCCGCTCGCAGCGTGGCGGACTGGCAGTGGATCGGCTGGCGTGAAGCCAGTGCGCAACTGGCTGAACGCACCCTGCGCAATCTGGTAGACGCGCCGGTCGTGCAAGAGAGGCAACATGCGAATTGCCCTTAACGCCCGGATCCTTCAAGCCCCGCGCACCGGCATCGGCCATTACGTCGCCGAACTGGCGAACGCGCTTGCTGATGAGCCCGATGTCGAACTCGCACTGTTCCACGGTTGGGGCTGGAGTTCGGACTTGCCAGAAGCCGCCATGCCCGGCTATTCGCGACTGACGCCGTTGCTGCGACAAATTCCGGGGGCTTATCAAGCCCGGCGCTGGCTGGAGCAGAAACGCTTCGATCAAGGGCGCTCGAAAACCATCGACCTCTATCACGAACCGAGCCTGTGGCCGCTGTCGTTCGACGGCCCGACGGTCATCACCCTGCATGACCTGACGCACCTGCACTACCCCGACACGCAACCCCCCTCGCGCCTGCGGGAAATCGAGCGGCGCCTGGCCGACGGCGTGCAGCGAGCGAGTCTGATTCTTACCGACTCGCAGTACATTGCCGACGAAGCCCAGGCGTATTTCGCACTGCCGGCCGAGCGTTTTGTCGTCGCACCGCTGGGCGTGGCCGCACGTTTCCACCCACGGGAGCCTGAAGCCATTAACGCGGTGCTCAAGACTCACGGCGTCGAGGCGCGGGAATACTTCCTGTGTGTTGGCACCCTCGAGCCGCGCAAGAACCTGACGCTGGCCCTGCGCGCCCATGCCCT
>LNAP01000472.1_pt1 | contig 44925 bp, 59 predicted proteins | sample 602601 | NCBI WGS metagenome assembly LNAP01 (sample SAMN02440304, study PRJNA202911) | soil metagenome | biome: Subtropical and temperate rainforests or woodlands; isolation source: soil samples (1 kg each in a 20% v/v slurry with milli Q water) were... ...
AGGGTCAGGTGCAGGGCGACATGTCGCACTGGGACCACAGTGGCAACGCGGCCGAGTTGCAGCAGCGCATGCAGGCGACTTGCAAGACGCTCCACGACTTGATTCAGGCGGTGCCAGACTGGCGTTTGTGGGCCTTGAGCATTCGCCCGCCCATGCGCCGTGGCCGTGAGCAGGCCGATGGCCGCGTGGCCTTGCTGGGCGACGCCGCGCACCCGATGGTGCCGTATCTGGCCCAGGGGGCCGGCATGGCGATTGAAGACGCGGCCGTGCTGGCGCGTGTGCTGGAAGAGGGGGGCTGGTTTGCCGACACGCCGGATGCCGATGTGGCCGCTCGGGTGCCGGCCTTGTTGCGCCAATACGCGCAGCAACGCTGGCGGCGCAACGCCCGGGTGCAGGCCACGGCGATTCGCAACGGCAAAATTTTTCACGCCAGCGGACTCCTGGCTTTGGCCCGTAACGCGGCCATGAAAATTCGCGGCGAAGGCTTGATGGACCAGCCCTGGCTCTACCGCGGCGTCTGAGCGGCAGGTAAAATCCGGCTACTTTTTGCATGGCGACGGGCTGTTGCCATGCTTTTCAATCCATTCGTCAGTCTCTCCCTGGGGCCCTCCAATTGACTCTGCACATCACCCCTTTTGAGGGCGGTAGCGCGCTTGGCGCTTTCCGTATTCAACAACTTCTGCCGGGGCTGCAAGCCGTGCATGACAAGATCAGTGGCATTGCCGCGCGCCATGTGCATCTGGTTTGCTCGGATGCGGCGCCCGGCGCCGCGCTGCAACAGCCGTTGGCCGCCTTGCTCAACTATGGCGAACCCTATGCCGGCCCGACCGATGGACCGCTGATTGTGGTGACGCCGCGTTTTGGAACGGTCTCGCCCTGGGCTTCCAAGGCCACTGACATTGCCCGCAACTGCGGCCTGGCCTTGCACCGGGTCGAGCGCATCACTGAATACCGCATCAGCCTCAAGTCCGGTTTGCTCGGCAAGCCAACCCTGACCGAGGCGCAACTGGCGCAGCTGGCCGCCTTGTTGCACGACCGCATGACCGAGAGTGTGATGTTTGACCGCGCCACGGCTTTTGGCCTGTTTGCCAGCCTGCCGGCCGCCCCCATGGCCCATGTCGACGTGCTGACCGGCGGCAAGCCCGCACTGTTGGCCGCCAATGCCGAGTTCGGCCTGGCGCTGGCTGACGACGAAATGGATTACCTGGTGCAGGCCTTCACCCAGCTGCAACGCAACCCCACCGACGTGGAATTGATGATGTTCGCCCAGGCCAACAGCGAGCACTGCCGCCACAAGATTTTCAACGCCCGGTTCACCATTGACGGCGTGGCCCAGGCCAACAGCCTGTTCGGCATGATCCGCCACACCCACCAGACCCACCCGCAGCACATGCTGGTGGCCTACTCGGACAACGCCTCGGTGATGGTCGGCGGCCAGATCGAGCGCTTCAGCAGCCAGGCAAGTCTGGGCGAGGCGGGCATCCGCACCGGCAGCTATCAAAAAAGCAGCGCCTTGCAGCACATCCTGATGAAGGTGGAAACCCACAACCACCCCACGGCCATTTCGCCTTTCCCGGGTGCCTCGACCGGCGCCGGCGGCGAGATCCGCGACGAAGGCGCCACCGGCCGCGGCTCCAAACCCAAGGCCGGCCTCACCGGTTTCACCGTCTCCAAAATCAATTGGGGTCAGATTCCAATTAATTCGTCAAAACCAAAAGATGAAAATAATTCGACTCTGACCCCCATTAATTACGGCAGGCCGGCGCATATTGCCAGTCCCTTGCAGATCATGGTCGAGGGGCCGCTGGGCGGGGCGGCGTTTAACAACGAGTTTGGGCGGCCCAATTTGCTGGGTTACTTTCGCGAGTACGAACAAAGTCTGAACTACACGGTCCAGGGCGCCGCAGGGTTGGCGCAGCCGCAGACCGAGCAGCGCGGCTACCACAAGCCGATCATGCTGGCCGGTGGCCTGGGCGTGATCGACGCGACCCAGACCCACAAGATTGCTTTTCCGGCCGGGACTTTGCTGATTCAGCTCGGCGGCCCCGGCATGCGCATCGGCATGGGCGGCAGCGCCGCCAGCTCGATGACCACGGGCGACAATGCGGCCCACCTTGACTTCGACTCGGTGCAGCGCGGCAACCCCGAGATCGAGCGCCGGGCGCAGGAAGTCATCAACCAGTGCTGGCTCATGACGCAGGCCAACCCGATCCTGGCGATCCATGACGTCGGCGCCGGCGGCCTCTCCAACGCCTTCCCCGAGCTGACCAATGACGCCGGGCGTGGCGCGCGTTTTGATTTGCGCGCCGTGCCGCTCGAAGAGTCCGGCCTGGCGCCCAAGGAAATCTGGTGCAACGAAAGCCAGGAGCGCTATGTGCTGGCGATCGCACCCGAGTCTTTAGACCTGTTCAAGGCCCTGTGCGAGCGCGAGCGCTGTCCGTTTGCGGTGTGAATGGAGTTGAGATATTCAAAATGGAAAAGGCGCGATATTTGGGATTTACGGGGAATAAAGTAAATGTAGCGGGATGGACTTTATGAAAAACATTTTCGCGGCAGGAAACACAACAAGAACCGCCATAAATCAAGGAAATATGGCGGTTATGGTGGTCATCAGTTTATGGGGATGCCTTGTTTTTGATAGTAGGCCTCGATGCGGCGGCAGGCTACGTCGAAGTGGGTGGGGTCGATTTCGCAGCCGATGAAGGTGTGGCCCAGGCTCAGGGCGGCGATGGCCGTGGTGCCGCTGCCCATGTAGGGGTCGAGGATGGGCAGGCCGGCCAGCGGGCGCACTTTGTCGATGCACCAGCGCATGAGTTCGACGGGCTTTTGGCTGATGTGCACGCGGGCGAAAACTTTTCCTGATGTGCGGTGTGTGGAGACAGTGGTTGCTACGTCCAATGCACTTTTTTGTGTGCAAATACCTTTCCACAGCCAGCGAAACACCTCACGTTTAACCTTGCGTCCGCACCACGCCCATTCGCAATCAGTAAAGCTATCGTCACAGCCGCGCCCGATGTGCTTATCCCAGGCGAGCAGGGTGCCGTTTTCAGGCAAACGCTGCATGAAATGATCGGCGCCCCACAAAATAATCAATGGATCGCCACCGTAAGTGGTTCTTTTACGCGCCTCATTGCATGGGGCGGCATCAATCCAAGGTAATGGGTCAAACGGTAGATCATCACCAATGATGGTATCTGTGCGACTTGGAAGGTTCGAAATCTGGCTCCTACGATCTCCATGACCCCCATGCTGATACCCAATCCCATAAGGTGGATCGCTCACAATCGCGCCGATCTTGCCAAACACCCCGGCGGCCAGCAGCTCAAGCGAGTCGCCCAGGTACAGGGTGCAGTCGCCGATGATGCGTTTTTGAAATGTGGGGGTTGGTTTCATATTTTTAAAATATCAAGTTGATGAGGTGCTCACAGACCGTCAGTAAGGTACGCCGTGATGACATCAAGTATCGATTTTTCATCGTCCTGAGAAAGAGCACCTGCATCAGGATCAGCAAAAAGCAGGCCCCGACGCGGCATGTATTTAGTGCCAAATTCGTGAAATGTCGCATACGGTTTTCCGAATCCGATGCGCGCCGTGTCTTTGGTGGCTTCGCTGCTCAGGCTCAAAAGCATGTCGCCGTAGCGGTCGAGCAGCTGGTGATTACCGTCGTCCGGGTATGACTCGATGGTCGATGGCGCCCAGGGTGACCAGCGCTGGCCAGCGGGGTCGGTGCGGGTCTCGAAGCGGTCGCTGACGCGGCTCTCAATCAATGAGCCAATGTCCTGCATGACCGGGGTGAGGTCGGCCATGCGGCCGTACAGTTTCGCTAAATCAGCGCGGAATGCGGCGTCGTTTACCGTGACTGTGATCATGGTGTTACCTCAATCTTTTGTAAATCCGGCACGCCGGGCAGCGGCTGCCAGGCCGGGGTTGGCGCCGGCCAACTTGCCATTGATCACGTCTTGCAGCGCTTGTTGGCGGGCCATGCCGGGGTTGTAGGCAAAGCCAGGGTCGATGCCGAGCGGCACTTGACTGACCTCACCGCTGCGCGGGTTGACGTACTCGCGCAGCTTGACTGCGGGCGCCTCTTTTTTGAGTGCATCGCCGGTGGGGGTTTTGCCTGCGTCGTAGTCGCTTTTAGTCATATTGTTGATGCGGCAGCGGCAGCGCCAGCCGTTGGGCGGCCAGTGGGTTTGCCAGAATGGATCGTCCACCGGCAATGTGATATTGTCCCAGGCCGCATGACTGGCGCGCACGCGCTCATCGCGTTTGGTGATGTAGCGCAGGTATGGCAGCGTTTTTTTGCTGCGCTCGACGCGCTCCCACAAGCCTGTCGCGTAGGCCTGGCGGATATTTACGTCGTAGATGAGCTTGAGGCGTGCGGGGTCGAATTTAGTGAGCACGATTTTGTCGGTGGCCGGGTCGGTCACGGCTTTGACGCCCCACCAGCCTGCGTCTGCCAGCAGCTGCTCGGCGTCGCGCATCCAGTCCGCGCGGCTCAGGTCGCCTGCGACTGATTTTGTGATGCCCTCGTGCAGCGCTTGCAGCAGGTCAAGCCGCGCCAGTCGGCTGACCGTGAACTGGGTGCTGTGCTCAGCCTGCCAGACGTCTTGCCATGCATAACTTTTTGTGAGTTTTGAACGGGCAATCAGCCAGGCCACGGCCTCGGCTGGCGTGAGCTTTTGCAGGGCGGCGAAGTCGCTGGCGGAGGTTGGCATCAGGATTGTCCTAAAGCTGCGCGGCAGCCACAAATAGCGCATCAACTTGCGCGACAGTCAGCCCAAGCGCAGTCACCATACCCAGCAGCAGGGGGCTATCTCGGCTCACTTCTTGAGCGTATTCCCACTCGATCCGTGCTGCGTCACCATCTGCTCCTGGCATTGCAGCTATGGCTGAGTTTGTGGCATCCAGTATCCCGGCACCCAGCATAGCCAGGCGCGCCTGGCGCATTGTGACGGAGGTTGGTACAAGCGATGGTGGCGGGACGTAAAGCGGCAGCGCAGGCGCCAGTGCATCAGGGAAATCAGTCAACCCAAAGCCAAAGCGCGCCACTGTGCTGGTGTCTTGTACCGCTCGCCAGCACTGCACAACATCATCTTTTTGTAGTCGGTACAGGGTGCCTGCCAGGGCGTCCATAAAAGCGGCGTGCTCGGGTGTTCCGGCCGTGGCATCAAGGTCAGCGCGGGTGTTAATGGAGGTCATAAGTATCCTTCAGGTGATTAAGCGTGGTATCGGCTTCGGGCATCATGTGTGTGCGTTGTTTGTTGTAATACCAGCGGCTGTCGCCGCTTTATTCAAGAACCAAGTGGTCACAGACGCCGCGCGAGCTGATGCTGTAGTTCGAGGCCGCGGGGGAGTAGAGCCAGAACGAGGCACGCGAACCCGAGACCGACGTGGCGTCCCAGTGGCCCCCGAAGATCGCGGCGTTTTCCTGTTGATAAGTCGACCCACGGCCTCCCGTGTTGGCCATATATCCCGCAGCCGCTGTGCCGCCGCCAAATTCGGCTCCCCATTGCCATAAGTTGCCGGTGACCTGCGCACAACCCCATTTACTGATGTAGGTGGCGTTCCAGGTGGTAGAGCCTGGATCAGCTACGACAGACACGGCCTCAGTCGTACCAAAGGCCAGCGCCGAAAATTCGCCGTAGGTGGGCAGGCGTTTTCCGTGGTGCGCCATGACCTCGGCGGCTTGCCAGCGATTGAAAGATGTGTAGGCAGTGATGCCATTGCCGCCAAAGCTTGTCGGCACCTTGGGCGGGCTGGCGCCGTCTGCAATAGTGACGTTGTATTTACTGCTGCCATTTGTCAGGTGATTAACGCCAAGCAGATAAATATCGGCCCAAAAGCTATCCGCAACAAGAGCCATGCCGCGCGGGTCCGGGCATGCAGGCTTAAATTTCAGGTCCCACAAGCTGTAGGCATTGATCTGCGGCGTGCTGTCGCCGCCGAGGTGATACGTAAATTCCGTACTAGCAATGGCCGTAGCTATTGTCCCCCTTGACAGCGTCAGTCCGATAGCCGCGCTAGATGCGGGGTAGTAATTTGTCGTAGTCGCCGGGTTGCCGCCAGCCCCTCCAGCTAGCGCGTCAGTGTCCGCAATCCAGGCAAGCCCCGCGGCCGTTAACACCGTGATATAGCCCATCGCCGCAGTTAATGCAGGTCGGGCTGGCAGCGCTGCAATTGCCAATGCTTCAGTGGCATATCCTGCAACATTGCCCGCGGCTGGTGTCACAGTGATGGCACCGGCGGAATTTACCGACAGTAAATAAAGTGCCCATTTGTCCGCTGTGACCGTCTGCGCTCCAATGGCGGTTCCCGCGGCAACTGCGGCTTTGGAAATCGGCACGGCGTTGCCACCCGGAGAGTAATGAAAGCCGCCAATTTTTCGGCTATTGGCTGCGGTGTAGCCGCTGGGGGCGGTAAAGCTGGCATCGGCCCGAAGCGTTCCGTCATCGCAGGCATAAACGGCATAGTCGGTGCCCGCCACCAGGGCTGGCATAAGCACATTTGTCTGCGCCGGGAACGCTTTCATGCGGCCAGCAACAGCCACCGTGGTGCCAGCCTTTAAAGCCAGCGTATTGGCCCCGGTTTTAACGAAACACACACTGCGCGGGTTGGCTTTGTCGAATAAGTTGTAGGCGCTTTTTATAAAGCCGTGCGCGGTGAGTTGCGCTAGATTGAGGCCGCTCATTGCTTCACCCACTTGGTTTCGCTGGTCAACAGGCCGGCGGTGTAGCCAAACGTTTTGACCCAGGTTCCGACGCCGTCTGTGGCTGTGTCTGTGATCAGATCGCCACCTGTGAAACCGTACACATGGCTGCAGGCATCCGGGTTGAAAAGCGCGCCGGTGGAGTCTGGTACTAACAAGCCTCCTCCCGCGTAGGGCTGGCCGGTGGCGGGGTCGAGAAGCACTATGGCTTGCGGGCGTATTTTTTGATCGCCACTTAAAACATCAATAAACGCAGACATCATCAAACTCCTTTTAAGTAACACTTACACATTTGCGCTGCCAGAGTCGTGCGCTGTTTTGGCGACTGTGGCACTTGGATCATCCAGCCCGGCATCGGCGCCCAGGCGCGCGGTGAAGGCGGCGCGGGTGAGCGAGTCCGCCAGCGGATCGGCATCGAGCTGCGCCAGCAGATCGGGCAGGCGCGCCAGCAGTTCGGCGGCGGTCTGGCCGCGCGCGGCGGCGTCGGCCAACAGCTTGCGGATCGGGTCCAACATGGGTGCCATGACGGGCTGCCATTGGGATAGTTCGGCGTCGATCAATGCGTCGATTTCGTCGGGTTCGGATGGGGTGGGGTCGGCGAAGGCAGGGGATGCAGTATTGGGGTCAGAGCCAAAAAGCCTTCGGCTATTGGGATCCGACCCCAATACTGCGGGGGCAGCGGGCTCGGGCTGCAAATCGCCCTCTTGATAGCCGTAGCCACGCATCCAGTATTTGTTGGTAAAGCGGGCGCCCGCATCGTAGTTGCTTTTGTCGCGGGTGGCCTGCAGCTCATCCTGCTCTTTTTGATCCCAAAAAGAAAAAACAGGCGTTGGCACGTCGCCAAAATTAAGCTCGCAGACCCACTTGATGAGCTGGTTGATGCTGCTTGCAATGAGGCGCGCGTCGGCGTCGCGCAGGTCTTTTGTGACCTCCAGCCCGGCGGTGGCGCTGGCCCGATTGGCGCTGGATTGCGTCGTCTGGTTTTGCCCCAACAGCGCAATGGTAATTTCGGCGCTGCAAAACTCAACCAGTTGTGAATACAGGTCGGCGCTGGCGCTTTTGCCGGCCATCTCCACCAGCTCAATGCTGCCGTCGTCGGGGATCGTGGCCACGCCGTCTTGTATCAATGCCTCCAGGCTGTCGAGCAAAGCGGCGCGCTCGGCGTCGGTGGCGCTGCGCGGGAGTTTGCCCACACTGAACGCGCTGCCAAATTTTTCAGTAAATGCCAGCCAAAATTTCAACCCGCCTTTTTTGAATACCAGCGGCCAGTAGCACATGCTCAAAGCGGCAATGCCATAGGGGTTTTGGTAGCTTGGGCTTTGCCGTGGCAGCAGGTATTTTTTGCCAGGGTCTTCGTCGCCGAAAAGTGGATTTGTGCGGCTCTTGAAGCGCAGCATGTTGGCGGTGTCAAAGCAAAACCACTCGGGCGGTTTGGCCTGCACATCAACCGGCACAAACAGCCCGCCGGACTGGCCCCAGATCACCTCCATGGGCTGGTAGCCATACAGCACAGCGTCCTGCATTTGCTCAATGATGGTGGTCAAGGGCAGCGCGTCCAGCATGGCCTGCACGGCCTTGCCATGGCGGCTGCTGGCCTGGCCACGGTCCAGGCCAAATTCGAGCGCCTGCACGCTGGCTTTGCGCCTTGTGATGCAGCTGCCAATCAGGGCATCGACCTGCATGTCACGATAGGTAGTGATGTTCTTGCCCTGCGACCTCAGTATGGTGTCGGGGTTGGGCAGCAGCATGCCCAGCGCATAAAAGTCGAGGCTGTTGGCGCGGGTGGCCAGGTGATTGCTTAGGATATTTCGTGTTGCCATGGTGTCAGTACCCATTGAGATTGATGCCGCCGATGTGCTCAGACATTTTGCGTTCGCGTGTCGTCGCTTTCACCGGGCCAAGGTTGATTTCGCGGCTGGCAAAGTAGGCCAGTGCCACGGCCACGGCGGCGTCGCCATGGCGCTTGCCTTTGTCCTCACCTGTGCTGCGCGTGTCGGGTATGCGGGGCACACCACGCACCACTTGCACGGCGCGCAAGTCGGCCAAAATGTCGGCATCTTTGGGCAGGCTATTGAGCGTGCCGTCTTCCAGCGCGGCCTTGACCGGCGGCATGTGCTCGCGGTACCAATTTTCGGTCAGCATCACTTGCTGGATGCGGCTGGCGCCATAGCGCTGCATGGCCACCTCGGCCAAAAACTGGCCGTTGCCACGGGCATCAAACGCCCCGCCCATGAAGCGCGGCAGGCGGTCGAGCAAGTAAAACGCAATCTGCTCCTGCTGGCGAAATGGCACGTTGCGCAGCTCCACGACAAATGGCACCTGGCGCACCAAATTTTGATGTTGCAACAGCGGTACGTGCACGCTGAGGTCACCGGATCGGCCGAAATCTTCGCCGTCAAAACTGATGGCGGTTCCCGGTAATTTTTCGAGCAAGGGCAGCATTTGTGCCTCCAGCCAGTCATTCGCTTCGGCCTTGCGAATGTGGTCTGGCAGCAGCTCAAAACCGGGCTTGCAATCCCAGCGCAGCACGGGCGTGTCGGCCGACATGCGCGACTCGATCAGCGCGCGGCTCAGCCAGGCGCCGCCGCCTCGGGACGGGATACAGAACAGCTCTTCGTCCTCGTTCGGGCGGTAGTTGTTCACCAAATCCTCGCGCCACAAGACCTCGCCCTCTTGCGTCCACCGCTGCCCGGTGACTGCGCAGATGCGCTGGTACAGGCCGTCGCGCAGGGCGGCGTCCAGGTCGATGCGGTGCAGGCTGTAGCGATAGCGGCGAGAGCGCACGTCGTTGACCAGTTCGTTAAACGGGTTCTCTTCGCCGTTGTGCGTGCTGATGATGCGAATCTTGCCGCCCCACATCGTCATCGCCATGGCAGCCTTGAGTACCGCTTTGATGTCGTCCAGGAACGCAGCCTCATCCACCACCAAGCGCTCGCCTGGGCGGCCCTTGGAACGCAAGTTGCGCGGGCTGCTGGTAAATGTTTGAATGATGTGGCCGCTGTCGAATTTGATGGTGTACGTGAGGATTTGCTTGTCCTCTTCTTGCAGCACCGATTCTTCAATTTCGCTGGCTGCGCGGTTGAAGGCCTTGGCCCACATCGCGCAATCCTGGATGAAGCTCTGGGTCATTTCTTTTGAGTATGAAATGTAGTAAACGTTGGCCCCCGCTTCCTCGGCAGCCCACAACACATCGTCTGCCGCCTCGGCGTAGCTGATGCCGATGCGGCGCGACTTCTCGACGATTTTGACTTGTGATGTATCCGACACCCAGCGTTGCTGGTACGGCAGCAGCACCGCCCCCGGCACCGCCTTGAGGGCGGTGTTGGGGATGTCGAAGGGGACGGCGGATGTGGTCAAAACAACGCCCTCCAAAGCGCCCGGCCAAACGCACTTTTGTAGGGGCAATCAGCCATGTGTCGGCGCATGGCTTCGCGGCGTGTGATGGTGTTTTTTTTCATGCTGCTATCCAAAAAATCAAGCAGCGGCCAACTTGCATCGCAGCTCATAGCCCATGAGCGGCCAGATCTTGGTGATGGCATTCTCTCGGGCGATTTTGCGGCCGATAGCTACATTGAAATTTTCCGGGCTGGCGCATGCAGATTCGCCCGTCACGGTAAATCCGTTTTTGAGAACGAGCACGCAGAAGGTCAGGAGTTGTAGTGCCTGCGGAACATCGGTGTACTCCACTGCATGCTCAAACATTTCTTTGGCCTGCTCCGCATGGAACAGATTTGTTCCGATCGGCTCGTACTTTTTGCGACCAAGCTCCGGGTGCTCGTAATCGCTCTCTGGTTTGAAGCTGATCCCGTTGTCAGGGCAGAAGTCGGTTGGCAGTCTCCACCCAAGGAAACGATCAACCATTTTGCCAACGGAAGGCGAAACGCCATCAGCCGCCGTGAAGTAGTACTCGTTGGCAATGTTAGCCTCGATGTCTGCCGGCGTGATGCGCGGGGCCTTGTCTGCGCCAGCCTGGATGATGGCTTGCTCGACTGTCGTTACGTTTTTCATTTTTTCTCCAATGTTGTTTGATGGCACTTGCCAAACGCCCGAATGCACACGTTGACATCAATCAACCCAACCGCTCCGGTGAGCCAGATCAGCACGACAAACCAGCCGATGTATTTCATGCTGCAATCCAAAAAATCAGGCGGCGGCCAACTTGCATCGCAGCTCGTAGTCCATGAGCGGCCAGACCTTGGCGATGGCATCATCTCGGGCGACTTTGCGGCCGATAGCTGCATTGAAATTTTCCGGGCTGACGCATGCAGATTCGCCTGTCACGGTGAATCCGTTTTTGAGGACGAGCACGCAGAAGGTCATCAAACCGAGTTGATCAAGAGACCGCAGCACAGGGTCGTTTGATTCTTCAGCATTGCACCCTTGTGCGCCTGTGAAATACACCTCATCAACGATATTCGCCTCGATATCCGCAGGTGTCACTCGCGTGGCCTTATCTGCGCCAGCCTGGATGATGGCTTGCTCGACTGTCGTTACGTTTTTCATTTTTTCTCCAATGTTGTTTGCGGGCACTTGCCAAACGCCTTGATGCACACGCTGACATCAATCAGGCCAACTGCCCCGGTCAGCCAAATTAATACGACAAACCAGCCGATGTATTTCATGATTCGACCCTCCTGAAGTAAATGCACCATACCCATGGGTTCAAGTTCCATGAATCGGGTCCGTTGATGGATTTCCAAAGGTCTTCGTAGGCGTATCGATGCGCGCTACATGCTGGTAGCCAGGCTGTAGCGCTCGGATCAAATTGTTCAACACCTTCCGCCTTTGCGTCGGATGCGCTGATGTCCTGTAACCGCTCCACCCGCACGTCAGTGATCTCCAGTGTGATGCGGCTGGCCCAGCGGGGCATGTGGATGCTCACACGGGCCTTTCCTGGCTCTGCGCCGCCCATCTCGAAGCCTTGCCAATTACTATTGCGGTGCCCATCAGCTTCATAAGCCACTGGCGCCCAAGACTTCAGGTAGCCGGCATCGATACACATTTTCCCAATAACAGTCGGAGATTTCTCGTCTAGCGACTTAGCAGTGCGCCAAGTCTCTCTGACCCAGAGCCGGTCTCCTGGCTGGCCGTAGGGGCAAGAGAACTGAATCTCGCCATCCTCATCGCCAAACCATCCGGGCGTGAAGTATGGCGGTCGTTGGCCGCGCTCGTTTGGGTCTTGCACGGCAACAACATAACTCAATCCATCAGCAGGCTTGCATACCCGCCGCGTCTGCGTTTTTAAGCCGTCCAAAATTGCCCTGACCATTGGGCCAGAAAAGAGGATTGGTCGTTCGCGGCCGCTCATGCTGCTATCCCCAAAATCTCGCGCCGGATTTGCTCAGCCGCGTCGCCGCTCAAGCCGCCGCTTTTGGCAATCTTGTCCACGGTTTCGGCGGCGGCTTTGGCGCGGGCGCGGGCTTGGGTCTGAAATTGTTTGAGCCCGATGCTGGAGCGGGTCAGGGTGGCAATGTTTCTGGCGGCTTTGCTGAGCATGTCCACACGGTCGCCCGGGTCGGCATCTGGGTCATCGGCTTCTTGTAGGCTCAAAATGGCCTCGAACAACTCGGTCTGCACCAACGCGGTCAAGGCCTCGCTGCGGGCATCCTGGTCGTCTCCGGCCTGCGCCTGGATGAGTTTGGCGGCCTCGGTGCTGGCCTTGATGGCCGACAGGCGGCGGTCCAACTTGCTGCCGTAGCGGTGCAGTGCGCTGCGGCTCGGCAAGATGCCGCCGTGCGATTCGGCCGGGTAGCGTGCCTGCAGGTCGGCGATCAGCTCATCGAGCGTTTGCGCGCCGGTGGCGAGCATCGCTTCGATGTAGGCCTTGACCTCCAGCGGCAGGCGGGCAATGGTGCTTTTGCGGCCCATGGGGCTTACCAATATTTTGCGGGCCGGGCAATGCCGGGCTCGCAGATTACGGTGTACTCGGCCACGTCTACACCGAAGCGGCTCAGCTCGGCGTGCCAGCGGCCGCTGGGCTGCTTGTCGAGCTTGATCAGATCGCGGTCGTGCAGGTAGTCCATTTCGCGGCGCAGCTCCAGCGCGGTGGCGTCGGGGTACTCGCTCTGCGCCACTGTCAGCACCAGACCCTCATAGGCGCCGATCGGCCTGGCGTTGTTGAGCGTGAGCAAAATCAGCCAGCGCAGGGCTTCGCGGCGCAGGCGGGCGTGGTCGATGTCTGTCATGTGATTTCTCCTGGTTACAAAATGGGCTTGGATGCAGAGGCGCGCAACAAGGCGTTTTCGAGCTTCATGCCGACGCCGTCGACCTTCGCCTCCAGCGTGCTTTGGCCGCGTATGTAGTCCTCGCGGCGCACGTAGTGGATCGGCATGTCGGCCTTCATCGTGAGCAGCTCGCGCTCCACCCTCTGCCACTGGCCGGTGTCGGCTTTTGCGGAGGCATCGAGCGTGTCGAGCCGCGTATTGAGCTTGTCATACTGCGCCGTGCTGGTAATGTCCTGAACCCGGAAATGCTCATTGAGCTCGCGCTTGATGTCGTTGCGGTATTGCACGGCAATCACCTTCATCAGCCCCCACAAACCGCCCATGCCGGCAATGGCCAGAAAAATGATGTTGCTCAGATTGAGTTCGACGATCATGGTGTGCCCTGCGCTGCGTTGATGTAGTCAATCAGACGCTGATGCCTGAGCCGGTCCGCGGCCCAAGCCTGAGCGTTGGCGGTGTGGTTGGCCCAGGCGGCCTCAAGCCCGAGCCCGGCATCAAGAGCACAGGCGGGGCTGGCGGGGTCAGCAGCTCCGCAGGCACCCACAGGCGCGTCGGCGCCGATGAGGGCGCTGTTCCACATCCAGATAGCGCCAGCAGTGAGGCTGATAGCAGCGCCAGCATCATCACTGCCAGCAGCCGGCCCACCATCAGCTTGCGCTTGCGCGGCGGCGCCGGGAGCCACATCACCACCAGCACCAGCGCCAGCGGCACAAGCAGCACCGCCACCGTTGCGCCAAACGACCAAAGGGCCACGACTTGTGTACTCATCAAACTTCTCCTTTAAAACCGTATAGCTTTTTTTAAGCGCCAGCTGCTCATCCATGGACTGGCGTGCCGCCGCCTGGCTGCGTACCTGCTCGGCCTGCAGCGCCAGCGCCTGGGCCTGTACCTGGGTGGCCTGGCGCGCTTGCCAGGCGTTGTCGCTGTAGCGGTGGCCGGCGTAAAAACCCATGGCGCCCCACAGCAGTATCAACAGCGGGCCGATCCACCAGGTGGGAAATAATTTGCTCATGGAATAACTCCCGTTGGGCCAGCATCGCCAGCCGGCCCCAGGCACTGTTTGTGCAGGCGCAGGCGGCGCGCCCACAGGCCGGGGCACTGCCGGTTGCCGGGCGCGGAGCAGTCCACATGGCCCACCTTGCGCCACATCAAAATAGCATCGCACGCGCCCTTGTAGTCGTAGGTATTGAGGCGCTGCACGAGCGTGCTCGGGCCGCCGCGCTTGCTCTCGCAAAAGCCGTCGGCCACACCTGATTTGCCGCGGCCAATGTTGTAAGCCAAGTTGACGTAAGCGTCGTACTCGTACTGATGCAGCGGCACCGTTACGCACTGCTTGAGCGCGCCCTCAAAATGCTGCACATCGGTGAGCAGCCGCGCCAGCGCCTGGGGCGGCGTGGTGGTGCTGCGCATGGTGATGTCACGGCCCGTGCTGCCAAAGCCAAGGGTCGGAACCGCTTTGCCTTTGACCGGATCGGGGCAAGCATTGCCGCAATAATCCTCATCCACGGCAATGCCCACCAGGCCAGCGGCAGTGAGCGCGAGCACGGTAATGAGAGAGCGGTTGTCGATGGTCATGCCCTGCATTTTTCCGCGCGCGCGCGATGCCGGGTAAGCAAAACCTTTTAATTATTGGCTGGCAGCGGGAGCTGGCCGGCGGGGGTGATCGGCCTCATCCTGGGGGCTCCAGGCGGGCGGGAATCGCAGCGAAAAATATTTTCAAAAAAAGATTGCAATGGCTCAAAATGAGCTATACACTACAGCCATGCAGTCGAGATTGATTGCATCCGACGCCTCCGGTAGCAGGCAGGAGTAGCAAAATGAGCAAATTCACGATCAATTTCGCATGCGGCCACGGCTCCTTTGAGGAGCAAATTGTTGGCCCGACAAAAGACCGCCAAGGGCGGGCCGACTGGCTCGCAAACAACAAGGTTTGCCCGGACTGCTACCGGGCCAAGAAAGCGGCTGAAGAAGCCGCTGCGCCAAAAGGCGCCACCCTCGTGCTGGTGCCGGCCGCCGAGCCGGTGATTGCCATCGAGGTGACAGGCAAGATTGAGGCCAATAAAGATGCGCTGTATGCAGCGGGCTACCGCTGGTCCGACAGCCACAGCGGTGGACTGCTGGGCTATCTGTCCATGCGCCGCCCAGCCCGCACACTGGCGGTTATGCTGCGAATCACCAACATTGAGCAGATGCAGGAGTGGGTAAAAACACAAAAAACAGCGCTGGAGGCTATTGGCTACCCGTTGACAAATGGGGTATCCGCGCTGGACTCTGAGTACTTACTCAAGATGCTGGCAAAGCAGGCGGACATCGCCGACAGCAAGGCAGCAGCAAAAGCCCGGATGGCCGAAATAAACGCCACCGATCCACGCCCTGCGGCAATGTCGCTGCGCATACGCATTGCCGGGCTGGAAAAGTCCACCGGCCAGAAATGGAACGGAAAGATATACGGTAAAAAAGGCTACTGGAACTTTTACGTCGCTAACGAAAATTACAAAGCAAGCGATGAAGAAGTGGCCGAGCGCGAGGAAAACCTGGCGGCATGTGCCGCATGGGACAAAAAGTATGCAGCAGAAATCGCAGCCGCAAAATGAAAAAATCCACCAATGGGGAGCTGTAATGACGCCAACACAAAAATTTTCGCGATATGTCACCCTTTGTGAAATGGCTGATGAAGCCCTTGATAGGGCCGTCGAGCAACAAACCAACTCAGCCTGGCGTGCGGCTGAGGCGCGTAACACCGATGCATGTGCGTATTGGATCAACGATGTTGAGCGCACGGCAACAGCACAAGCAATGGCTTACCGGGCTGCTCGGGTCGCCGAGTCAATGGCGTGGCTCAAGTCATTTAAATGATGTACATCAACCACATCACCCTATCCACTAGCCACCTCGCCCGCACCAGCCGGGCAGACGTAACCGATGCCACCATCAAGTCTATGCGTTCATGGCTCAAGGCCTGCATGGACTACATCGACCCGTATCCGCTGCCCGGCCCGCTGGGCGCGCGTGACGGGTTTGTGATGTCAGCCGGCGTCGAGTGCGGCGGCCTGGTGTGCCACGTAGGCCACCAAATCGACGGGCCGCTGGTGACATTTGGGGTGGCCACCCGATCACGCCAATCGGGCGAATTGTGGGCGTGGATGTGCGCACAGTACGGCAGCAAAGCCGATCTGCTGGCGCCCGGCACGCCATGGTGCGCCGTGGCACTGCATCCGGCCTTTGCATTGCAGCATGGCGTATCGGCGTGGATGGGAGACTTTGAGCGCTGCGTAGCCTGGACCTGGTTGGAGCGCAGCCCATGACCGCTGACCAGCTCCGCACCTGGCAGGCCGCCATGGGCCTGACCCAGCAGCAGGCGGCCGTGGCCATGGGCGTGAGCCTGGCCACCTACAAACGATGGCTCGTCACCGGCCCGAGCCGGCTGGCGGCCCTGGCCTGCGCTGCACTGGCGGCGGGGTTGTAAAACCGCCACCTATTTACACCCGCCCAAATCTTGGCATTCGCGGTACAGCGTGTCATGGTCATCCTTGAGCTCGCGGTTGCGCGTGTCGCAGCGGGCGGCAATGGCCGTCATTTCGCCCGAGATCGAGGCCTCCCACGTCGCCCCGGCCAGGTTGTTATTGGCTGAATATTTTTTGTACTGCAGCGCCCTGATCTGCGCATCACACTGGGCCCGGTGCCCATCAATAGCCCCTCGCGCATCGGGCACCAGCCGCACCTCAAGCAGCTGCAGGCGCCGCGCCCGTTGGCTGGTGGCAATCAGCGCCTCGATGCGCTGCGCCTCAGTGCGCGGATTTGTCGGTGCATCAGACGATGGCTGTTGCACCACCTGCGGCAAAGCCTCGGAGCCGGGCGCTGACCACACCTGCAGTACCGTACCCTTACCGCTGCCGCTGCACGCCGCATCCTGATAGACCACCCGCCCATCGGCCCCGGTGCATTTATTGATGGCCCAAGCCGGGGCGCACAGGGCGGCCAGCAGGGCGGCGGTGATGTAGGGGTGTGGCTGCATGATTACTCCTGATTAAACCGCGCATCATTGGCCGCCCTGCGCGGCCCTGGGTTGCGCTGCGAAACTGGCTGTGCTCTCGATCACTTTTTTGCCTGCCTCGTCGGCGTGCTCCCAGTTGTCGAGCAGGGCGCGCTGGCGCGGGCTCAAAGGCACTACCTGATATTTATCGACCATCGCCTCGGCCACGTGCGCCTGCTCTTGATGCGTGCCGCCTAGCCTGCTGGCAGCCTGCGATGCAGCATGCACCTGGGACAGGATTTTTTGAGTGTTGGCATGGATGCCGGTGAGCAAATAAGCAATGTCTATTTGCATGCTGGCCAGTGCTAGAAGTAGCTTCGCACTGGGTGCTGTTTCGCCAGCTTCATAGGCGCAATAAGACCGCTTTGACACGCCCAAGGCCAAGGCCATTTCATCCTGCGTTTTACGTTGCTCCATCCGTGCGGATTTCAGACGATTAAAAAAATGTTGCATATTTCTGCAATTCCTCTTGCGTGTTGCAGATTTCTGCAACATAATCCGTTTAACCCAAACATTTAAACCCGCAAATACAGCGGAACCCCTAACGGAGCACCACCATGAACCCTGAACTCATAAAAGCCGAAATCCGGATGAAAGGCATCACGCCCACGGCGCTGGCGCGCAGCCTGGGCCTGAGTGGCGCGTGCATCAGCCACGTCATCTACGGGCGCGGCACCAGCGCCCGTGTCAGCCAACGCATCAGCGAAATCACCGGCATCCCGATCGAGGTGTTGTGGCCCTCCAAAACCAAGCCGCCACTGCGCGGCCGCCCGGTCAAAAGCCGCGCAACTCTTTAACCAACTACGGAGCCGTCCATGCAAACACAGATTTCGATACCTGGCTATGAAAAGCCCACAGGAGAGTACCAAATGCCGTGTACGTATTTGGTTACCAGCTACGTCACGGCCTATGAACTTTTTGCCATATGTATGTATGACATCGAGAGGGCAATCAACGTGGTCGAAGACATTCGCACCAAGTGGCAGACCGGAATCATCACCACCGAGCAGGCAATGGAAGCGCTCATGGATGGGCGTGGGTATTTGCATATTGATGCCCATGTGATGGGCCGGGTACGCGACGATCTGATCTTGTTGGAAGACCATCCGCTGTTGACCCATGCATTGACGACTGACATGGCGAAGTTGCAAAAGATTACCAATGATTTTCGCAATTACGACTTGAACGGTTGCCAGAGAAAAAACCGTCGTCAGGCCAAAAAAAACACGGTTCCCGCAGCCGTTCCAGCCAATTCCGAGCTGATTCAAGAGCCTATCCATTGCACACCCCTTGCCAAGTAATTCACAAACGTGAACCCAACTTTAACAGCAATGAAATCCCCCAAGCTCACCCCCGCCGAGGCCGCGCAGATCGAGAACGCCCTGCGCGGCGCATCCCCTACCACCACCACGAGAGACGACCCCATGACTTACACCGATACCGACATACGCGCCACCCTGTCGCAGGCGAAAGTAAAAGAGCATGAACTGCGTACTTCCAATATCAACTTGCTGCTGCACCTCGCAGCATTGAAAGAGGATACCCCCAATGACGCCGCCCTGGCGCGCCAGTTGATTGACTGCTTTGACGATAGCAAGCGCGCCTACGAATGGGTGCGCAAGGCCCAAAGGGAGCTGGGTTTCATGCTCGACGTGATTGCGCTGCAAGTGGCGCTGGAGGGCAAGGCCCGCGCCCAGCGCCAGGCCCAGGCGCAGGACTGAAAGAGGTGTACAGAATGGATACACAAGAAATCCACTACGCGCTGGCAAAGCAGGTGCCCGACATTGCCGGCAGAGGTTGCACCATTGGCACCAGCTACGGTGCCATCGACATCCCGCCTGGATGGCTTGCCGACGCGATGGTGCGCGCTCTGACGCGCGCCTTGCAGTGCGAGCTGCTGTACCAGGAGCGCGCCCGCCACCACGCGGGCAGCGGAACGGTGCAGGTGGATGGAGACAGCCATGGCCACGCGTAAAACCGACTACACCAATGAGGCCCAGCAACGCCAAATCAGGTTGCTGCTGCTAATGTTTGGCGACGTGGTCAACGGCTACGCACCCAGCACGCTGGCCAAGTCCATGAACTGTGCCGCCAGCGTGGTCACCCGCGACCTGGACAACCTTCTCACGGCCGGCGTCGCCGAGCGTGACGATGCCGGCATGTGGCGCCTGACGCCGCGCCTGCCACAGCAAGCCATCAAAGTATGGACTGCCATCGATCGCGCCGAGCGCCGCATCGAAGAGAGCAAAAACCGCTTTTCCCGTAACCCTGACTGAAAGAGACCAATGACTTCAAAAGACACGCTTCAAGCTGGCCGACTCATGAGCGCCGGTCGCAAACCAAAAACCGCCACTGTGGTCGAAGTGATCGACACCACGCTTGACCAGCCAAAGATCGAGGGTGCCATGGTGGCCATGCGTGCTGACGGCATAGTCGAGCAGACCGCACGCGACCAGCGCCTGGCGCGTTTTTCGGAGCAGGTTGGCATTGCCAAATATGCCGGGTTTCAGGCAGAAATGTGCGCCGCGGCGCAGATCAAAGTATTCCTTGAAATCAAGGAATCCAATGATTTCAAGGACTTACCAATTTTGCGCGCCGATGGCAATGTGCGCCCGGCGCAGACGCTTGACGAGCTTTGCCCCCTGGTGTTTGGGCGTAGCTACCGCGTGATGGCCGAACAAGCGCAAAACTTTGGGCTGTTGGGCGAGGGGGCCTTTGAGGCGGTGCAGCGCATGGGTCTTAACCGGCACCAGCTGCGCCTGATCCGGTCCCTGCCAGATGCTCAGCGCACCGCCGTGGCCGAGGCCATCCAGGCCGAAAGCAAGTCCGAGGTAGTGGCCATCATTGAAGACCTGGCGGCGCAGTTGGCTGATTCGCATAATTCCCTTGCCGAGGCCAAGGCAGAAAAAATAGCCACCGAAAAACTGCTGGAAAACAAAAACAAGCAGCTCGACAAGCTCAGCCGCCACATTGCCAAGTCCACCCCTGACACCGTGCTGCTTGAGCTGCAGAAAGAAACCACGGCCTTCACCAACGATGCGCTGGGCTGTGTGCAGGGCCAGCTGCGCCAGGCCTTCATCGCGTTAAAAAACCACAGCGATGCAGACCATACGCTGTTCATGGCCGGCCTGGTGGGCCAGGTGCAGGCCGAGCTGGCGGCACTGCGCGAAGAGTTTGCCTTGCCCGACATCAGCAATGCTGTCGACCAGGAGACTGCTGCCGAGGTGGAGCAGTGGGGCTTTGTCTCAAAACTCCAAGCCAACCAATAAATAAACCGCCGACAGAGCATGGCCATCAACCCAGCCATCGTGCCGCGCCTGGTGCAACTGGCGCAAGCCGTCGCCAGCGCGCAGCGCGGCCACAAACAGGTGCTGTATGCCCAGGCGTGTGCCGATCTGGGTGTCAAGCTGGCCACCATCCACCGTTACCTGGATCAAGTCACCGTGAAACCAACCCGAAAACAACGCAGCGATGCGGGCGTCGTGCAACTGTGCCGCAACGACGCCAAGGCGATAAGCGCCATACTCATGACCAGCGCACGCAAAACAGGCAAGCGCCTCATGAGCATTGGCCAGGCGGTTGACATCCTGCTGGCCAATGGCGAGATCAAACCCTTCGCGCTCGATGCCGACACCGGCGAGCTGCTGCGCCTGAGTGATCAGGCCATTGCCCGCGCACTGCGCGCCTATGGCATGCATCCCGACCAGCTCAACCGGCCCACCCCGGCGGTGGAGCTGAAAAGCCTGCACCCCAACCATGTCTGGCAGATAGACGCCAGCATCTGCGTGCTCTATTACCTGAACCCCACCAGTGCCAAAGAGGCTGGCCTGCAGGTCATGGAGCGCACCCAGTTTTACAAAAACAAGCCCGCCAACCTGAAGCGCATCGAGGCCGACCGGGTCTGGAGCTATGAGGTCACCGACCACTACAGCGGCGCCATCTTTGTGCACTATGTGATGGGCGCCGAGAGCGGAACCAACCTGGCCGAGAGCTTTATTGCCGCCATCCAGAAGCGCCCAAATGACCCCATGCACGGCGTGCCATGGATTTTGATGATGGACATGGGCAGTGCCAACACCAGCGGTCTGTTTGGCAACCTGGCGCGGCGCCTTCAGGTGCAGTTGATTGCCCACGCCGCGGGCAATGCCCGCGCCACCGGCCAGGTGGAAAAGGCCCGCGACATCATTGAGCGCAACTTTGAGAGCAGACTGCGCCTGCAGCCGGTGGCTGATCTGGCCGAGCTGAACGCCTGCGCCCAAGTGTGGTCATGCTGGTTTAACGCCAACAAGCATCACAAACGCCATGGCAAGGCGCGCTACGACCTGTGGCTCACCATTGCCCCCGAGCAGCTGCGCATTGCGCCACCAGCTACGCAGTGTTTTGAGCTGCTGAGCGAGAAGGTCGAAACCCGCAAGGTGAATGACAACCTGACCGTGTCTTTCAAGAACGGCACCTATTGCGTCAAGACCGTGCCTGGCGTGATGGTGGGCGAGAAGCTGCAGATCACCGTCAACCCCTATGTGGCCAACGCCGCCCAGGTGCTGCTGAAAGATGCCGACGGGCATGAGCTGCTGCACAGCATCCCGCTGCTTGAAAAAGACGATGCCGGCTTCCTGGAGCGCGCCAACGTCATCGGCGAAGACTTTGCCCGCCCCGCTGACACGCTGCTGGACACCAATCGCAAAGAAGTCACGCGCTTTGCCTATGACGCCGCCACCGACGAAGAGGCCGAGGCCCGCAGCAAGGCCGGTGCCATTCCGCTGGGCGGCCGCATCGACCCGTACAAGGTGATCGAGCAGGCTCCAGAGCGCAACTTTATGCCACGACGCGGCATTGAGCTGGTACCCGCGGTTACTACCAGCAGCACGCCCAAGGTGGTGCTTTTGCTGGATCAGTTCAAGGTAGCCCAGGCCATGGTGGCGCGCGGCCTGACGCTCAACGCCGAGCTGATCACCACCTTGCAAACCCTGTGCAGCGCAGCCGGCACGCCAGAAGCCGAGCTGGATGGCATCTATGACCGTCTGACGGTGCGCTCTAGCTTGCGTGTCGTGAACGGGGGGGCGGTATGACGCGAAAACCATCCGTAAACGCGCCAAAAGGCATCCCAAAACGTCCCAAGAAAAAAAACGATACCAGTGCCGCCATGACATCCAGAAACGCAGCTAGTGGCCATATTTTTGAATCTGGCACCGAAGCCCTGAAAACATTTGGCATACCCCAGTCTGACTTGTGCAAAGCCACCGGCCTGAGCCGCTCGACCATCAGCCGCATGTGCGCGCATGGGCAATGGCCTGCATTTGGGTCTGATCAGGCTCTCGAAGACATTGATGCGTATCTGGTCCGCCGTGGCCTGACGCATAGCCAGCAGCGCGACGTGATGCAGGCGCTGCATAAAAAGTTGGCCCCGGAGGTATCTCACACCCCCGAGGCCGTTCCCGCAAGTCCCGCAACCGAAACCGTAAAGGAAGACCCCATGTTATTGCAAAACCAGGCCCTCAGCCCCGAGGCACGCCAGCACTTCAAACTGCCGCGCAACCCTTTCGTCGACGACGTGCAAAGCCCCGACGACGTTTTCCAGAGCCCGAGCGTGCGCTACGTGCGCGCCGCGCTGCTTGACTGCGCCCAGCACCACGGCTTTGTGGCGGTGGTGGGTGAGAGCGGCGCGGGCAAGAGCACGCTGGCCGAAGACCTTGAGGAGCGCATCAAGATGGATAAGCGCAACGTGCTGGTGGTGCGCCCCTACGTGCTGGCCATGGAGGCCAACGACACCAAGGGCAAAACCCTCAAGAGCGGCGCCATCGCCGAAGCCATTGCCTACGCGCTGGATCCGCATGTGAGTCTGCGCTCAAGCCCGCAGGCGCGCTTTGCCCAGGTGCACAACCTGCTCAAGGCCAGCCGCTCCGGGGGCCGGCGCCACCTGCTGCTGATCGAGGAGGCGCATTGCCTGCCGCTGGCCACGCTCAAGCACCTCAAGCGCTTTTTGGAGCTCAAAGACGGCATGCAGCGCCTCATAGGCATTGCCCTCATCGGCCAGCCCGAGCTGCGCGAGCGCCTGGGTAGCCAGAACGCCGAGGTGCGCGAGGTGGCCCAGCGCTGCGAGCTCGTGGCCTTGGACCCGCTGGACGCCGAGCTCGAAGCCTACCTGCAGCACAAGTTTGCCCGCTTTGATCTCAAGCTCTCGGATGTGTTTGCGGCTGATGCCTTCGATGCCATGCGCGCCCGCCTCATCCACCTGCCGCGCGGTGGCCGCCCCAGTGATGCCCGCAGCCTGTGCTACCCGCTGGTAGTCAACAACTTGGTGTGCCGCGCCATGAACGCCGCCGCCGCCGCCCACTGGCCGCAGGTGGACGCGCAAGTGGTGAAGGGGTGCTGAGCCATGCAAACTTACCGAATCCTCATCACCCTGCCCGGCGCCGCCCGCTGCCTCTACTTTGCCCTGGCCCCTGACAGCTGCAGCGCCATCGTCGCCGCCCTGACCCAGTACCCAGATGCCTGCCGCATCAGCGCAAAAAGGATGACCGCATGAGCACCATCCACACTTGTGACGAGCTCGGCGTGTGCCAAAGCCGCGGCTGCCCGGACTGCGACGCCTGGGAGTGCGAGCTGCCATGCAGCCCCGAGCCCGCCCGGCCCACCTACCCCTTTGCCCCTGGCACCATCGAGGGGCCGCATCACCCGTCCACGCGCCACAGCTTGTGGACCGACCTGATCTGGCTACTGACTTGTGTGGGCGCCATCGGCATGATTGCCGGCTACCTGGTGGAGCGTTTTGCATGACCGACCTGAGCTGCCCCGTATGCGGCGCCGCGCTGGCGCTCGACCACCTGTTTGTTGATGCCGACAACCGCGCCGCCGTAGCCCGGCTGATTGCCGTGGCGCTGCCCCTGGGCGGCCCGCTGCTGCAGTACACCCGGCTGTTTGCCCCGCCCAAGACCAGCCTCACCCAGCGCAAGCAGGTGCGCATCATCCTGCAGCTGCTGCCCGACCTGGAGCGCCGCGCCATCACCCACCGGGGGCGCGACTGGGCGGTGCCGCTGGGCGCCTGGGCGCAAGGCATCGAGCAGATGCTGCAAGCGCGCGACGCCGGCCGGCTGGAGCTGCCCATGAAAGGCCACGGCTACCTGTACGCCATTTTGACCAGCCTGGCCGACAAGCAGGAGGCCGTGGCCGAGGCCAACACCGAAGCCGCCAAACGCCACCCGCCAAGCACCGTAGCCGGCCAGGGCGCGGCCAACCCGGCAGCCATGCCCGACGCCATCCGCCAGCAAATTGCCACCCTAAAAAACCTCGGAGTCAAAGCCCCATGAACACCCCCCCAAGAATTACCGCGCACGCCGGCCTGCTGAAAAACCAAGCGCTGCTCAAGCTTGTCAAGCAATACGGAGAGGCCAGCTACGGCCTGTTGTTCGACCAGTTTGGTGAGCTTGAGCTCCACACCAACTATGCCCATGCGCGCTTCAGCAAAAAGCTGATCTACCTTTGCGCCACCTACCAGCTGCAGCGCATGGGTTGGGGCAAAAAAGCCATTTACAAGCTGGGCCACCTCGCCTTCATGCCCCGGCCTGGCACCGCCCGTGCGGCACGCTGTGGGAGCAGCACCCCTGTGGGAGTGGCGCCCTATGGGAGCGGCGCGCTCGCCGCGATTGAACCCAACAGCCATCGGCCCGAGGGCGGGCCTCCTACAAGCAAGGCCACGCCGATCAATTACGACGTGATGCGCGCCCCCACCTTGCAGACCACATTGACCCCCGCCCTGCGCCCCGGCGCGCTCGACTACCAGCGCTACGCCAGCCATGGCGGTCGCTGCTAAAAGTTTTCCCACCCCGAAAGGACATTTACCATGACACAACCAACACAACCCAGCTACAGCCTCAGCACCACCCCTGGCTACTGGCTGGACGCCAACGGCAATCTGGTGCCCGAGGCCAAGGTCAAACAAATCGACCAGGTGCGCAATCAGCTGGTCTACGAAATGTGCCGCGCCGCCGAGCTTGAGAGCGCCGCGCTGCGGGTATTCAAAACGGACGCGATGGCCGAGGTGTCGGCATTTGTCTCCCTGAGCCTTGAGCAATACGGCGTGCGCACCGGCGGCGAAAAAGGCAACGTCACCCTGGTCAGCTACGACGGCTTGTACAAGCTGGTACGCCAGATGCAGGACAAGATCGTGTTCGGCGAGCAGCTCATGGCCGCCAAGGCGCTGATTGACGAATGCGTGCACGAGTGGTCGCAGGGAGCCAACGACAACATCAAGGCCCTCGTCAACCACGCCTTTCAGACCGACAAGGAGGGAAAGATCAACACCGGCCGCGTGCTGGCTCTGCGTCGGCTCGACATCAAAGACGAAAAATGGCAGTCTGCGATGCAAGCCATTGCAGACAGCATGCAGACTGCCAGTACCAAGCCCTACATCCGCTTTTACAAGCGCTCTGACGCGACGGGTGAGTACCTGCCGATCAATCTTGATGTGGCGGGGGTGTGACATGGGTTTCACAATTTCAAACCGGAAACACAGCGTAAAAATTAGCGCCACTGGTAGCGATGCAAATGCCTTGTTTGAGGCAATGTGCAAATCAGTAAAGCCGCCGATAGTAACGGTGGTATGCGCTCGCTGCCACTCATTTCTACCCGCGAGCGATCGCCTAAAACATTACTGTCAACCTTGTGCTGATGCAGTAGACCAAGAGGTTTAAATGAAAACCGCTCCGCGTCAATCCCAGCTGGCCGCCATCCACATAGCCCAAAAGGCCTTGGGCCTGAGTGCCGAGGACGCCAGCGCGCTCAAGCTGGCGGTCACCGGCCAGGCCAGCAGCGCCAGCATGAGCGCAGCCCAGCGTGCCAAGTACATGGCGCACCTGAGCGGCCTGCAGGAGCGCGCCGGGCTGATTGACCCGCGCCCCGCCAGGCGCGCCTATGTGCAGCGCAGCGCGAACGACGAGCAGGACGAGCGCTGGGGCAAGGCGCGCGCCCTCTGGCATGCCATGGCGGTAGCTGGCGTGGTGCGCACCGACACCGACGCGGCTTTGCAGGCCTACGTCAAGCGCCAGACCCGACTGGAGCACTGGCGCTTCCTCAATGGCTACCAGATCAATGCAGTCATCGAAGCACTCAAGCAATGGTGCACGCGCGCCGGCGTTGACGTGCGAACGTAAAGAGGCAAACCATGACCCATGACCGCCACGTGACCGCTGCCGAACTCAACGTGCTGGAGGCCCTGCTGCCCGCCGGCCTGACACCCGACATGGCCGACGTGGCTCGCTGCCTGTACGAGCCGCTGCTGCTGGCCGACGCGCGCTGCGGCCAGGCCGTGGTGGCGCCAGACTGGCAGGCCGTGCTGCTGGCCTGGGCGCGCATGGTGCTGATGCAGCTGCAATACCTGGCCAGTCAAAAGGGCGGGGTGGCCGTCTACCTGGCCAAGGGCATCGCGGTGCACCTGAGCGCGCGCGACGAAAAAATGTGTGCCGAATTCCGCGGAGAATACAAGCTGTTGGCGCGCAAGTACGGCATCACTGAAATGCGCTGCCGCCAGATCGTGGACGCCTGGCAGCGCGCAAAATACCTTGAGCGACAGCAGGGCCTACCCGGCCTGGATTGAATTAAAAATCATAAAGCGCTTTGATTAGCGCCACTCCCCGCCCCCGCAGATCATTGCGGCATGGCACAAAAAACCCCCACCTCCACTGACGCAAAGCCCGCCACGGCGCTGCAGATTTTCAAGCCCGGCCGCCACGTGGCCATGAGCGGTCAGACGCTGGCGTTTACCGAGTCTGATCTGCAGGCCACCGTGGCTGCCTACGACCCCACCAAGCACGAGGCTCCTTTGGTGGTGGGCCACCCCGCGCACGACATGCCCGCCTACGGCTGGGTGCAGTCGCTGGCGTTTAACGAGGGCGGCATTGACGCCACCCCCGCCCAGGTGAATACCGACTTTGCCGACATGGTGGCCGCCGGTGCATTCAAAAAAATCAGCGCCGCGTTTTATTCCCCCCGCTCACCCGCCAACCCGGTGCCCGGCGTGTATTACCTGCGCCACGTCGGCTTTTTGGGTGCCGCGGCACCCGCAGTCAAAGGCATGCGCTCCCCCCAATTTTCCGAGACCGAAGAAGGCGTGGTCGAGTTCAGCGAGTGGGACGACGCCACCAACGCCAGCTTGTGGCGCAGCCTGCGCGAGTGGTTTATCGGCGCGCATGGCGCCGAGGTGGCAGACAAGGTGCTGCCCGCCTACGACGTACGCGCGTTGGAGCAAGGCGCACAAGACGAGATTCGCGATGCGGCTGTAGAGGCCGCCGCCGTCATTGCGAGCGAAGCGCGGCAATCCATGCCTGCTGCCTCCTTTGCCGAAAGTTTATCAACCAAGGAGCCCACCGTGACCCCAGAAGCTAAAGCCGCCCTAGAGGCCGAAAACACCCGCCTGCGCACCGAGCTGGCGGCCCACAAGGCAGCCCAGCTGCACGCCGCCAACGCGGCCTTTTGCGAGGGCCTGCCCGGCATGCTGCCAGCCTGGCGCGCCGTGGCCGTGGCCACGCTCGACCACCTCGATGCATTGCCAGAGCCGGTCGAATTTGGCGAGGGCGAGCAAAAAGCCCCGCTGGCCAAGCAGCTCAAAGCGATGTTTGCCGCACTGCCCCCGGTGGTGACGTTTGGCGAGAGCGCCACCAAGGCCCGCGCCGCCGACGCGGACGACGCACCGCTGGCCTTTGCCGCACCCACCGGCTACACGGTGGACGCCGCTGCGCTGGTACGCCACCGCAAGGCGCTTGCCCACCAAAAGGCAAATGGCGGCACCTACATGGACGCCGTTTTGGCCACCGTTTGATTTTTTAACCAGGAAGCAATCATGAGCAAACAATCCATTTCCACACTGACGCTGACGCTGCTTGCCACGGGGGCCATCACCGCCGACCGTTTCGTCACCGCCGCCGGCACGCTGGCCGGGGCCGACGCCAACACCCTGGGCGTGGCCCGCAGCGACGGCGCCATCGGCGCCTATGTGCCGGTTGACGTGCTCGGCACCGCCGTGGTCGAGGCCGGTGCCGCCGTAGCCGCCGGGGCCACGATCAAAAGCGATGCCACCGGCCGCGCCATCACCTGGGTGACCAGCGGCGCCAAGATCGCGCTGGCGCTGGAAGCTGCCACGGCGGCGGGCCAGTTTATTGAAGTGCTGTTGATCCCCAACGTCGCTTAACCACCCCATCCCTCATTTTTTTCAGGAGCCATCCATGTCGCAGTTATCAGTCTCTCAAGCCCGGGTGATCGACCCGATCCTCAGCACGGTAGCGCAGGGCTACAAAAATTCGGACGCCGTGGGCCACTACCTTTTCCCGTATGTGCCGGTGGGCCAGCGCGGCGGCAAGATCATCACTTTCGGGAAAGAAGATTTCGCCCTGTACAACACGGTGCGCGCACCGGGCACCGCCACCAAGCGCGTGCAGTACGGCTACAGCGGCGCCAGCTACGCGCTTGAGAGCCATGCGCTGGAGGCCCTGGTGCCCAATGAGTTGGCCGAAGAAGCCGCCTCGGTGCCGGGCATCAACCTGGCATCCACCGCGGTCCTGAAGACCCAGAATGTGATCAGCCTGCGGCTGGAATACCTGCAAGCACAAATGGCCACCACGGCCGCCACTTACGCCGCCGCCAACAAAGTGACGCTGGCCGGCACCAGCCAGTGGAGCGACCTGACCAGCGGCGTGAGCGACCCCGTGAAAGACATCGGCATTGCCAAAGAGGCCGTGCGCAAGCAAACTGGCCGCCGGCCCAACACCGTGGTCATGGGGCCTGCCGTGTTTGAGATGCTCAAGATGCACCCCAAGGTGATCGACCGCATCAAGTACACCGGGCGCGACGTGCCCACCGAAGAGCTGCTGGCCAGCCTGTTTGGCGTGCGGCAGGTCAAGGTGGGCGACATGGTCTACACCGACAACGCCGGAGTGGTGCAGGACGTGTGGGGCAAATACGTGGTGGTGGCCTACACCGAGATGAGCAGCCTGGCCGAAGCCGGCTCGCCCACCTACGGCTACACCTACCGCCTCAATGGCTACCCCGTAGTGCGCCAGCCTTATGAAGACAAAAACACCAACAGCTGGATTTACCCGGTAGCCGACGAGGTGATGCCGGTCGTGGCCGGCGCCAGCGCAGGCTACCTGATCAGCGCAGCGGTCGCCTGATAACTGGGGTCAGACCACTTTGCGCAGCAAACGTGCTCTGACCCCATCAGATTAAAAGGATGTTTATGGCTACTAAAAAGACGACCCCCCCCGCCGAGCCCGAGGCCTTTGTGCGCATCCGCACCCTGACCCCGGTGCGCTACGACGGCCAGGACATGGCCGAGGCACAGCTGCTTGAGCTCAATGCCAGCGCCGCTGACGCGCTGGTGGCCGCCGGCCTGGCTGAGCCGGTACCCGCCGAGCCTGAGCCGCCCGAGGTTCCCGCGCCATGAGCTACGCCAGCCAGGCCGACATGGAGGAGCGCTTTGGCGCCACCGAGCTGGCCCAGCGCACCGACCGCATCAGTGGCGAGACCATTGATGCCACGGTGCTGGCGCGCGCCCTGGCTGATGCCGATGCCGAGATCGACGGCTACCTGGCCACACGCTACACGCTGCCGCTGCCCAGCACGCCGCCGGCAATCAACCGCCTGGCTTGCGAAATTGCGCGCTACCGGCTCTTTGACGACGGCGTGCCCGAGACAGTGCGCGTGCGCTACCAGGACGCTGTGAGCCTGCTCAAGCGCCTGAGCAGCGGCGAGGTGCAGCTGGCCGGCATCAGCCCAGTGGTGGTGGCGGGTGGCACGGGCAATGCCGTGGCCACGCGCACCGCGCCCAAGCAATTTGATGGCATCACCCTGGGGGTGTACTGATGACAGTCACTAACTTGATGATGCTTGAACCGCTGCTGCAGGCCCGCCTGCAAGAGCAGCTGGCCGACATCACCCCCAAGGTGCACGTGCTGGCCGCGTCTGACCTGGCGGGTGTCACCGAGGCCACGCAGGTAACCCCGGCGGTGCACTTGCTGTACCGGCGCTACACGATTACCGAGAGCCGCGCCGACGGCCGCGCCGCGCGTATGGAGCAAAGCTGGCTGGCCGTAGTGGCCACGCGCAATGTGCGAAACCTGCGCAGCGGTGCGGCCGCCCGTGCCGACGCCGGCCTGATTGCCCGCCGGGTGGCCAGCGCGCTGATGGGCTTTGTGCCCGCCCTGGGCATCAAGCCGCTGCGCCTGACCACCGCCCCCGACGCTGGCAACAGCGGCGGCTACCAATACCTGCCTCTGGCCTTTGCGACCGAACTGGTGCTGGACTGATTTTTAACCTGGAGCAATGACATGACTGACACCGTTTACTACCCCTACCTCGGCAGCGGCAAAATTTACGCCCGCGTAGCCGGCGCATCCGCAGGCCTGATGTACATCGGCAACGCCAGCAAGCTGGAGCTGGCCGTGGCCGAAGACAAGCAAAAGCTCAAAGATTTCAGCAAGCCCGGCGGCGGCACTTATGCCACTGTGAGCCGCGTCAGCGAAGCCACGCTGAGCATGACCCTGGCCGACCTCAACAAAACCAATGTGGCCCGCGCGCTCTTTGGCACCGAGAGCGCCATTGTGGGCGCGACCGTGGTCGATGAAGTGGTCACGGCCTACAAGAGCGCCATCGTGCCGCTGCTGCACCCGAACCCGACGGCGGTAACGGTGACGGACAGCACGGCGGTGACGACCTTTTCTGCCGTCACCGACTACGAGGTGCGCGCCGGCGGCATCTACATCCTCCCCACCGGGACGATCACCGATGCCCAAATCCTGAAGGTCGACTACACCTACGCCGCCTACGACAAGGTCGAGGCCATGACCAGCTCGTCAATCACCCTTGAGTTGCATTTTGAGGGCCTCAACGAGGCCAACAGCGGCAAGCCGGTGATCGTGGACGTGTACCGCGCCCAGCTGAGCCCGACCAAGGCGCTCAGCCTGCTGGGCGAGACATTTGCCGAGCTTGAGGTCGAAGCCGAAATACTGGCCGACACCAGCAAAACAGGCACCGGTATCAGCCAGTATTTCCGGGTCAAACTGGCTTGACGGGTCGATAGCTCGACAGCCTCATACCTGGGGTCAGACCACTCGCGAAGCGACGTGCTCTGACCCCATTTAACTAGCCCCCCAAGAAAGACACTCTAATGGCCATCAAGCCGGTCGAAATCCTGATCAAGGCGAAAGACGAAACCGCCAGCGTCTTTAGCTCGATGGGGGCCAAGCTGACATCGGTCGGCATTGCCATTGCCGGCTACTTTGGCATCAGCGCCTTTGCCGGTGCCGTCAGGGGCGCGGCCGATCTGGAAACGGGCATGAGCCGGGTGCAGGCGGCCACCGGCGCCAGCGCCGATGAAATGGTGCTGCTGCGCAAGGCCGCCGAAGAGGCTGGCGCCACCACCAAATACACCAGCACCGACGCCGCAGGCGCACTGGAAACGCTGGCCAAGGCGGGTTTGAGCGCCAAAGACGCCATTGCCACTTTGCCCGCCGTGCTAAATCTGGCACAAGCCGGCGACATTGATCTGGGCATCGCCAGCGAGTACGTCACAAAATCGGTCATGGGCATGGGCCTGGCCTTTACCGACGCGGGCCGCGTAGCCGATGTGCTGGCACTGGGCGCCAATGCCACCAACACCAGCGTCACCGGCCTGGCCCAAGCCCTGAGCTACGCGGCGCCGGTAGCCAACAGCCTGGGCCTGAGCCTGGAGACTACGGTGGCGATCATCGGCAAATTTGCCGACGCCGGCATCGATGCCAGCCGGGCCGGCACCGCGCTCAATGCCATCCTAAGCCAGTTTGCCGACCCGGCCAGCCGCTTTCGCACCGAACTTGGCGCCGCCGGCATCACCACCAACAATTTTGAGACCGCCTTGCATCAGCTGGCAGCGGCCGGCCCGGCCGGGCAAAAAGCCATTCTGGCGGTGGGCACCGAGGCCGGCCCTGCGCTGCGCGCACTACTGGGCCAGGGCATGGGCGCGCTCGATGAGCTCAAATCCAAGCTAGACAATGCCGCCGGCAGCGCCGCCGCGACGGCCAAGGTCATGCAGGACAACCTTAACGGCTCGCTCACCGGCATGAGCAGCGCCTGGGACACCCTGAAAATCGCGCTGGCCACGCCGGTGCTGCCGGTGCTGAAAGACGGCGTTGACCAGCTGTCCGCTGCATTTCGCAGCGCGGTCAGCGACGGCACCATTGCCAAATTTGGCGAGGCCATTGCCACGGCATTCCAGGCCGGCATCAAGTGGGGCCGCGACTTTCTGGCGCAGATCGACTTTACAAAAGTGGCCGCCGACATGCGCGCCTTTGCCGACCAGGCAGGCGTTGCATTTACCAAAATAGGCGAGTACGCCAGCATTGCCGGCAACACCGTGCAGGCGGTCTATGGAGTGATGTCCGCCGGCGTGAATGCAGTACTGACGGTGGTCTACGGCCTGGGCGAAGCCTTTTCGGGCGTGTCCAGCAACATTCAGAGCGGCCTGGCGCTGCTGATGGACGGCCTGGCCAAGATCACCTTTGGCGGCATTTCTGACTCATTCAAAACAGCCGCCGCCGAGGTGCGCCTGTCCGCCGAGGCCACCTGGGCCGCCAGCGAGGCCTTTGCGCAAAAAGGGCAGCAAGCCTTTAATTCCATGGCCGAAGGGGCACAAACCGCCCGCGATGGCTGGGCCGGGCTGACATCAGGCACCGCCACCGCCACGGCCCAAATCAGCACAGCGACACCCGTGCTCAAAGGCGTGGCCGATGCACTCACAAATATCGGCAGCGCCGCCACCGATGCGGCCAACAAAGTGCAGAGCAGCGCCGACAAGCAAAAAGCGGCCACCGAGGACCTCAAGAAAAAAGCCGAGGCCGATGCCAAAGCCATTGCCGACGCCTTTTCACGCATGGGCATCCAGACCAAGGCCGAGCTGGCCACCGTGGCCAGCGTGGCCAAAAAAGATTTCGACGCCATCAAAAACAGCGGGCTGGCCACCACGGACGGGCTGGCCGCAGCCTTTAAGCGATACGCCGAGGCTGCCATTGCCGCCAACAACGGTGTGGCCCCCGAAGTGCTCAAAGCACAGGCCGCCATGTACGACCTGCAGATACAGGTCGACAGCACCGGCCAGGCGATTATCAAAGCCATGGAGGCCGGGAAAAGCAGCACCGAGGACTACACCGGCAGTGTCGACGACGCCACCGAGGCACTCAAGGCACAGGCCGCCGCCGCGGCGGCCGCTGCGTTGGCTGCCCCACCACCGCCGGGTGCCCCACCACCTCCGGGTGCCCCACCACCGCCGGGTGCCCCACCGCCACCGGGTGCGCCACCGCCCCCCCCCGAAGAAGAAAAAAAACGCGCGCAAAGCACAGGCAACAGCCTCAGCAGCCTCGCCAACATCATCAAAAACGTGGGCATCGAAGACGAAGCCACGATCAAAAAAATCCTGAGCGAATTCGTTGACTCCAACGGCCGCGTGCCCTACCTCGCCAGCGCGGCGCAGATCAAATATGCCGGCCCCGGTGGCACCCTGAGCCGCGCGGTGCAAATCGCCGCCGAACAATACCGTTTTGGCTATGGTGCCACCCGGCGCGACAGCAACAACAACATCATCAAATACGGTCAGGACACGAGCAACACCGGCACATCAAAAACCTACACGGTCAACGTCAACGTGGGCAACACCGTGACCACCATCAACACCGCCAGCGACGCCGACGCAAGGGCGCTCATCGACCTGCTGCAACGCGCCAAGCTGAGCGCATGACGCGCAAAAAATCACAAACACCATGGCCATCACCCTCACCCACACCGCCAGCGCCGTCACGCTCACCCTGCCAGACGCCCTGAGCTGGGCCGACGAATACACCTGGTCGCCCGTCGAGCAGACCAAAACCTACACCACCACGGGTGCGCTGCTGATCGAAGAGGGCGTCAAGCAAGCCGGCCGCCCCATCACGCTGGAGGGCAGCGAAGACCGCACCTGGTGCACACGCGCCGTGGTGGACCAGTTGCACGCCTGGGCGCAGACGGCGGGCATGGTGCTGGTGCTCACGCTGCGCGGCGTGGCGCACAGTGTGACTTTTGACCACGAGCGCGGCGCGCTGCTGGGCCTGCCGGTACTTTTTTACGCCGACGGCGCCATTGCCAGCGATGACTGGTATGTGCCGACGCTGCGGTTCATCGCACTCTAAAAACGAAAGCCAAACGATATGCCAATCCTCTCCGGCGACATCAAGCTAGTAGCCAGCCAGGTCATGGACGACGTGCCCGAAGGCGGCGGCGCGCCGACCAGCACGGTCATCCTCGACGGCGTCAGCAACGCCATTTTTCCCGATATCAGCGAGGTGGACCGTGCCGGTGGCCGGGTCAGCCTGCGCAAGCTGCACGTGAGCGTGCAGACCGCCGACACCGCCACTTACATGGGCGCCAATCTGATCGTGGCCGAGCCGCCCGAAGACCCGAACGTGAGCGTGACGCTGTTCAGTACGTCCGACACTTTTGACCGGCGCACCGCGGCGGCCAGCCGGGTGGAGAGCTACCTTAATAAAGGCCCGCTGTGGCCCGGCATCCTTTACGAAAACCACATCGCCGGCCAGCGCAGCGTGCAGATATTGCAAGAGGTGAACACCGAGCTGCCCAATATCGGGCAGACGCTGGTGCTGGTGCAGTACGAAGGGCTTAGCAATCAAATCGAGCAGTACATCCGCACCACGGCCGTGGAGTCCGTCGCGCGAACTTTTTACGACAGCAACAATACTGCTTACGAAAAGGCGGTGGTTACTTTAAGCATCAGCGATGCGCTGCGCAACGACCTTATCGGCAGCCCGGCCAGCAAGCAGCTCACGCTGGACACCAATGCAGCCAAAGTGCGCGACACCGTGGTCGCCGATGCTGGCACGTATGTGGGTGTGGCGGCCGTGTCGCAAGCGGCCAGCCTGGGTGATTTCACGGTCAACGCCGCCTCGGTCTATACCCAATTGGTGCCCAGCGCGCAGACCGAGAGCCCGATCAGCGACGTGCGTACCAACGGCCTCAGTGCCGCACTGGTGGCCAGCGGCGGGCCGGTCACGCAAAGCATCAGCCTGGGCTTCACCACCACGACCAGCATGCACGTGGGCGGCCCGATCTACCCCGGCAGCCTGAGCATCGAGCGCGGCGGCATCACCGTGACCGACCAGGGCGGCCTGCTGGTAAGCGCCGCGGTGGAGGTGGGCCAGGTGGACTACGACAACGGCATTTGCAAGCTCAGCACCGATGTGTGGGGCACCGTGGCGGGCTCGCACACAGTAACCTTCACGCCAGCCGCCGTGCCTGATTTGATCAGCGACCAGCGCGCCATCCGCGTCACCGCCGAAAGCCGCGCGCTGAACTACACGTTTGTCATGGACGACATACCGGTGCGGCGGACATTGAGCATCAGCTACCTGGCGCAGGGGCGCTGGTATGTGCTGCGCGATGACGGCGCGGGCAAGCTCACCGGCATCAGCAGCGCCTACGGTGTCGGCACGCTCAACTACGACACCGGCGCCGTGCTGGTCACGCTGGGTGCCCTGCCCGATGTCGGCAGCAGCGTGGTAGTGCAGAGCTACAGCCAGGCCACCACCGTGGGCAGCAGCAACACCCTGCTCACCAACGCCGGCAAGGTCTATGTGCCCATCAATACAGACGGGCTGCTCAGCGAGGAAAAAGGCAGCAAATCCATAGCCATCGGCTCGCTGATTGTTGGCTGGACGGACGGCACCGCCAAGCTCGCCAATGACGACGGCTACGGTAACCTGACCGGCGATGCGACCGGCACGGTGGATTACACGCAGGGCGTGGTGCGCATCTCGCCCAACGCGCTGCCGCCGGCGGGTACCGTGTTTTTGCTGGATCTGAATGGGTCTGCCAGCCTTGTCGCATCCAGTGTGCCAGTAGTCAATGGCAACATTGGTGCGACCAGTATCACGCCGGGCACGGTGTCGTTTGGGCTTGAAATACAGCTTAACTATGCCTTGACCGGGTCCGGCATCTACCGACCGAACTTTTTTGGTAGAAACGTGCAAGTGTCGGTGTCCGATGATCAACAGGGCGGCCTGCGCTTCCGCGATCCAGGTAACAGCGCCGTAGTAGTGTGTGGCACCATCAATTACGCCACCGGAGTGATCAATGTAAACCTGGCACCGCCTGTCGGCGTTGATGACATTGGCGGTCCGCAGGTGTCGATAATTGGAAGTTGGGGGTTTTCGTGGCAGTACTCCTGGAACCGCTGGGACAACGGCAAAACCCGCGCGGCAGTGGTGCCGGCGCTGACCACCGTCAATGTGCATTATTCCTCCACCCTCCCCGGCGCCGACTCCATCAGCGCCGCCGTCTCGCAGTACCTGGCCCGCACACTCATGGTGCCAAACTACACGTTAAAAGGCGTCGGTTTCGCGCTGGGCAGCACCCGCTACAGCCAGCTCACCGACGGCACGCTGCTGCGCGACGTGCTCCCTACCACGGGTGGCGGCACACCGGCGGGCAATGTATCGGGCGCGCTGGGTGCGGTGTTCATTAACAGCTGGCCCGCCGGTGCCGCGTCCACGATGGCCGACTGGCGCGGCCTGATTTCACCACCATCAGTGGGTGTCGAAGCACCATTTACCGCATTCAGCAGCACCTTCCGCACCGCCGCCAGCCCTCTGCGCCCGGCCAGCCTGAGCGTGCTCGGCACCATGCAAGATGGCACGGCATTCAACATCACCGCGGGCATCGACGGCAAGATCGACGGCACGCGGGTCAAAGGCCGGGTGGACTACCAATACGGCCTGGTCGAGCTGTATTTTGTCAACCCCACGGGCGACGCTGCGTTCAACGTTGATTTGACATTTTTGGGCATTGCCGGCCTCGGCCTGGTGCCAGCCGACCTGGTGATGCTCAACAGCCTCCGCTACAACGCCGTCGCCTACAGCTACCTGCCCCTCGACGCCGATCTGCTCGGCATCGACCCCGTGCGCCTGCCCAGCGACGGCCGGGTGCCCATCTTCCGCGCCGGCGGCTTTGCCGTGGTCGGCCACACCGGAAAGATCACCGCCACCGTGGCCAACGCCCAAGTCATTGACTGCGCCCGCGTGCGCTTGAGCCGCGTGCGCGTGCTGGGCTTTGACGGCAACGTCATCAACACCGGCTACAGCGCCGATCTGGAAGCGGGCACAGTCACATTTACCGACGTCACGGGCTACAGCCAGCCTGTGACGATTGAGCACCGCATCGAGGACATGGCCGTGGTGCGCGAGGCACAAATCAGCGGCGAGATCACCTTCACCCGCGCCCTCACCCACGCCTACCCCCTGGGCAGCTTTATCTCATCCGCCCTCATGTCCGGCGACCTCAAAGCCCGCGTCTCCGTGCTCTTTGACCAGCAAACCTGGGACGGCACCACCTGGCTCGACGCCGTCAGCGGCGCAGCAGCCACCGGCACTTACAACGACGTGCTGGCCCCGATTGCCGTCACCAACACCGGCGCGGTCACTGAGCGATGGGCGCTGGTGTTCACCAACACCACCACGTTCAACATTGTGGGCGAGCACGTCGGCGTCATCGGCACCGGCACGGTCAATGCCGACCTGGCCCCGCTCAACCCCGCCACCGGCGTGCCCTACTTCACCGTGCCCGCGCTCGGCTGGGGCATCGGCTGGGCGGTGGGCAACATCTTGCGCATCAACACCGTAGGCGCCATGGCCCCGGTATGGGTCGTGCGCACCGTGCAGCAGGGGCCCAATACCGGCATCACCCATTCATTCACTCTGCTGAGCCGCGGCGACGTGGACCGGCCTTGATTTTTTAAAGGAGATTTTTGATGACAACCGATGTAAAGTTTTTCGCTGCCGACATGGCCGGTGCCCCGCAAGTCAGCGGCGCCAAAGGCTCGCTGCTGGCGGTGCTCGACGCCTGCCTCGTGACCGGCTTCGGCCTGGTGTCCGTCACCAGCGTCACCGTGGCCGCAGGGGTGGCCACGGTAGTGCGCAGCTCGGGCAATTTTGTGGTCAACCAGGTGGTGCTGATCGAGGGCGCAACACCCGCCGCGCTTAACGGCGAAAAGCGCGTGATTGCCTTGCCGGGCGCCAGCACGTTCACTTTTGACGCCACCGGCATCGCCGACGGCGCGGCCACCGGCACCATCACGGCAAAAGTGGCCCCGCTGGGCTGGGTGCAGGCTTTCTCGGGCGCCAACAAAGCCGCGTACAAAGTCGATGCCGCGGCGCATCCGGAAACCACCGCCTGCCTGGTGCGATTTGAAGATACCGGCACGTATAACTGCAAGATCGTCGGCTATGAGTCGATGACTGATATTGATACGGGGGTGGCACCTTTCCCGGCAGCCACGCAGATGTCAGCAGGCCTGTGGGTGTTCAGGTCGGAATCGACGGTGACCACCAGCTACCGGCACTGGTATGTGGTGGGTGACAGCCGGTTTGTGTATGTCGGGGTGCATGCGTACCTGGACGATCTGACGAGCTATGGCAATACCTGGTTTGGATTTGGCGAGTTTCCCAGCAAAAAAGCGGCTGATCCGTTCCGGTTTATGGTCAGCGGGAACTACGCTAACGATAGCACAGCAGCGCCGTCTAGTAGCCATTCAATCGCCTGCACCAACAGCGGCTACAAGTACATGGCGCGAGATTACACCGGCCTGGGCGGCAGCGCGATTGCCGGAGCATTCACGTGGCCTTCTGACTATGGTGCCTCCGGTTTCGGCCCGGTGTCCTACCCCAACGGCCCGGACTATGGCCTCTATCTGTGCCCCGCGCAGATCAAAGATGGCTTGCACTACCGTGGCGATTACCCCGGCATGCTGTTAATCCCCCAAAACGTGGTCAGAAAAATCTGCCCTGACCTCAAAACGCCGTACTACGACACCGCAGTCGCGGGCTATGTGGGCAAGCTGATCGGCTTTTTCCCCTGTTCACAATCCAGCGCTGATTGGAGCGTGGTGGCCTTCGACCTCACCGGCCCGTGGGAGCATTGACATGTCCTTACTTGAGGGCGGCAACCCCGTCAGCATCCAGGCCCAAAACCCCGGCCTGCACAAGCTCGCCAAGTTCGACCCCAGCCTGTCAAAACCCGCCATGCAAAGCCGCGCCGACGATCTGCAAAACCGCATGCCCTACGGCCCGTGGAAAACACCGGCAGTGCAGTTGGATTTCATCGGCCGAGGCATCGTTACCGGCACCGTCGCCGAAAAGTCGACGCCCGCCAACACCCCGCTGCACCGCCTGGTGCGCCTGCACCGCGAGCCGGACGGCCTGTTTATAAAAGCCACCTGGAGCGACCCGGTGACCGGCGCGTACACATTCACGGGCGTGCGCGCCGATCGCAAATACTTTGTCACCAGCTTTGACTACACCGGCACCTACCGCGCGGTGATTGCCGACAACCTCACCCCGGAGCTGCTGCTGTGACCATAGGCCTCACCGTCAAACACGCCAACGCCCGCCAAGCCGGGTCGGCGGTCGACCTCGACACCGGCGTCGGCAACGCCGCGGTGCGCATCTACGGCGGCGTGCGGCCCGCCAGCCCGGCCGACGTGCCGACCAGTGTCATGCTGGTGCAAATCGGCCTCACCAAGCCCTGCGGCACAGTGGCCAACGGGCTGTTGACGCTGACGCAACTGGCAGACGGCCTGATTGCCGAGACCGGCGTGCCCACGTGGGCGCGCTTTGTAGACGGCGACGGCGCCACGTGTTTCGACTGTGATGCCGGCGCCGGGCCAGGCGCCTGGGAGGTGCAACTGCCTGCCACCCAAACGACCCTGTACGCCGGCGGCGATGCGCGCATCGTCAGTGCGGTGCTGGGCTAAATCATGACCGCGCTGCTGTTCGATCAGGCAGCGCCCGCCAGCCCCGACCTAGTCTTTGGCGCCGAGTTTGTCACGGTCCCGCTTGGGCCTGGAGACCTGGTATTTGATCGCCCGGCCAGCACCAGCACCGCGCTGGTCTTTGGCGACGACGGCAGCACAGCGGCACCGCCCGCTCGGGTTGACATCAATATCTCAGGCGCATTCCCGCCGCTGACGGCGCTGCTCAAGCTGATCCCGCAAATCGACATCGCAGTGGCCGGCACCTTCCAGGCGCTGACAGCGCTGGTGGCCGTGCGCGCCGTCATCAAAATCAATGTCACCGGGGCATTCCCTGTGCTACAGGCACTGGCCGATGTCACGTACAACACCAACACCCAGCGCCCAACCGTCGCCAGGCTGCGCGCCAGCGCACAAATCGGCACGCCCATAGAGTCCGGCATTGTCCAGCCACAGCAACACGCGCAGCCTGCCAACACCGGCGCGCAAAGCAGCTTTGCCGACGCGCTGCGCACCAGCGCAGGCATGCAGGCCGGTTTTGACGATGCCAGCCGCCTGCCCGCCCCGAGACAGGCCCGCTTTGCCGACGCCGCGCAACTGCCCGCGGCCCAGGCCACGGGCCTGATGCAAGAAGGCGACCGCCAGTGGCTACGCTTTTTCAGCCAATTCCAGGAAGCCGACCGCCTGGCCGCTGCGCGACTGCATGGCCGATTTGAAGACGGCATCCGCGACTACACCGCCCCCATCCGCCCCCCGTTTGCCGAGGCGCAAAAGCTGCCCGCTGCAAAGTACACCGGCCGCGCCGGGGCTGCGCTGGCCAAAGCGCACAGGCTGGCCAGCCGCTTTCAAGAGGCGCAGGTGCCACCCGCAGGCATCAGCGCGGTACCGGTCGAGCCGCCGATACCCCCGCCCTATTGGGGCACCGTGCTGCTGTTCGAGTGCCCACCGCTGGCGTTGCCGCACCTGGTGTTCGGCGTGCATCCGTGCAACGTCGAGTCGGCATCCATTTTTTACATTCTGCCCGCGAGGTTCTACATGACTGCCCACACCATCCGTGCCGAGCGCCTGCCCGATCTGGCAGAAGTGCCCATCTTTGATGCCACCGTATCCGCAGACTCGGGCTCGTACTGCTGGAGCCTCTCAGCCAGCGGCCCGGCCAGCCTGTTCGCCCAGCTTGCGCCAGTCAACGGCCTTCCGGTGCAGCTGCGCCTGTGGCTCGACGGCCTTCCTTTTGTCTTCGCCATCGACGCCATGCAACGCTCCGCCAAATTCGGGCAGACCGGCATCAGCATCGCCGGCCGCAGCGTCACCGCGCTGATCGGTGCCCCCTACGTGCGCGCCACCACCCGCGACAACACAGCCGGGGCCGCCACCGCCCAGCAACTGGCCTTGTCCGCGCTTCAATACAGCGGCGTCGACCTGGACTGGGGCGTGGCCAGCGGTGCCACGGCCAATGGCGGTCTGATCGACTGGCTGGTGCCCGCCGGTGCATGGAGCCACAGCGGCACACCGCTCGATGCCGTGCAAGCCATCGCCCAGGCCGCCGGCGGCTACCTGCAAAGCCACCGCAGCGCCGCCACCCTGCTGACCCGCCACCCCTACGGCCAGCGCATCGGCGACGCATCCGGCGCACCCTGGGCCTGGAGCACTGGCAGCGCCGACGTCGAGCTCGCGCCAGACGCCATTATTCTTGAGGGCACCGAGCGCAAAGACGGCCCCGACATCAACGCCGTCTACGTCAGCGGCACCACCCAAGGTGTGCTCGCCCTGGTCAAACGCACCGGCAGCGCCGCAGACAAACTCGCGCAAATGATCACCGACCCGCTCATCACCCACGCCGACGCCGCCCGCCAGCGCGGCCTCTCCGTGCTCGGCGCCGCAGGCAGCAAATACAACGTGCGCCTGGAGCTGCCCGTGCTAACCGGCCCGGGTGAGCCCGGCGTGCTCGACATCGGCCAGCTCGTTCAAATCAACACCACAACCCCCTGGCGCGGCCGCGTGCGCGCCGTGAGCGTCAACGCCAAACGCCCCAGCCTGCGCCAGACCATCACCCTCGAACGCCACCTGGAGACCGCATGAGCACCAACCTCTACCGCGCCCTGCGCGAACTCCTACCCGAGGCCCCCCTGCAAGTGGCCACCGTCTCATCCATCAACACCACCCAGGGCACCAGCACCATCACCTGGCCCGGCGGCAGCACCCAGACCGTGCGCGGCACCAGCGTACCCGTGGCCTCGATGGCCTTCGTGCGCGCCGGCGTGATCGAAGGCGCTGCGCCGGCACTGACGATGGAGACCATTGAGGTGTAATTCAAGCCACTGCGGTCGATCCTTCGCTCAATTTGTTTCCCATGTGATAATTTCGTTTCGCTGCACGAAATGATTTTCCAACCCAAATATCGCGCAAATTACGTCTCAAATATCTCGCCGCGCTTCAACAGGCACCACCCTGGCGGCCGGTCCTGGACGCTGGCCTTGTTGGTCGCCGGGCTGACACTGGGCTGTTTGAACGCCTGGCACTGGGTCAGCAAGGAAGACCAGGCCATGCGGGACGAGCGGGAGAATGACGATGAATGAAACATTGGCCCTGGTGCTGGCATGGATCGCGGGTGCGCTGCTGGGCGCGTTCTTTTTCGGCGGCTTGTGGTGGACGCTTGGCAAGAGTCTTGCCTCTGCCCGGCCCGCGCTGTGGGTGTTTGGCAGTCTGCTGCTGCGGCTGGGCGTGACCATGGCCGGGTTTTACCTTGTCGCGGGCGGCGACTGGCGGCGCATGCTCAGTTGCCTGGTCGGTTTTGTCATGGCGCGCCAACTCGTGGCGCGGTTGACCCGCTGGCCTGAAAAAGACCCGACGCGCCAGCCGCAGGAGGCCCGCCATGCACCTTAGCCCTGATGAAATCATTCTCTGGCAATACGGCTTCGTCAAGCTCAACGCCACCATTGCAACGACCTGGGCACTGATGCTGGTGCTGGCCGTGGGCGCCAAACTCATCACGCGCCGGCTGTCCACGGACCTCCCGCGCACGCGCTGGCAGAACCTGCTGGAGATCGTCGTCACCGGCATCGTCAAGCAAATTGAGGACGTCGGCCTGCGCCATCCACGCAAATACATCGGCTTTCTCGGCACGCTGTTTTTGTTTGTGGCCATGGCCAGCCTGTGCACCGTGATTCCGGGCTATGAGCCGCCGACCGGTTCGCTGTCCACCACGGCGGCGCTGGCCCTGTGCGTGATGGTGGCCGTGCCGCTATTCGGTATCGAGGACCAGGGCCTGGGTGGCTACCTCAAGTCCTACCTGGAGCCGACCGTCATCATGCTGCCGTTCAACATCATCAGCGAGCTCTCACGCACGCTGGCGCTGGCCGTGCGCCTGTTTGGCAACATGATGAGCGGGGCCATGATCATTGGCATTCTGGTGAGCATCACGCCCTTCATCTTTCCGATCGTCATGACCGTGCTGGGGCTGCTCACGGGCATGGTGCAGGCCTACATTTTCAGCATCCTGGCGGCGGTTTACATCGCCGCCGCCACCCATGGGCACAAGCCCAGGCCCGAGCCTGCGCCCACCCTTTGAAATCAACCCACCTATGAAGGATTCCCTATGGACAGCATGACAATCATCGCCGTGGCCTCCATCGTCATTGCCGGTCTGACCACCGGTTTTGGCTGCATGGGACCGGCGTTTGCCGAAGGACGGGCGGTGGCGACGGCGCTCACCGCGCTGGCGCAGCAGCCCGACGCCTCGGCCACCATCACCCGGACCCTGTTCGTGGGCCTGGCGATGATCGAATCCACCGCGATCTACTGCTTCGTGGTGTCGATGATCCTGATTTTTGCCAACCCGTTCTGGAACCACACCATCGCCCTGGCTGCCGGAAAGTAAGCCATGCTCTTCGACTGGTTCACCGTCGGCGCGCAGACGCTCAACTTTCTCGTCCTGGTGTGGCTGATGAAGCGCTTTCTTTACAAGCCCATCCTCGACGCCATCGACGCGCGGGAGAAGCGAATTGCCCTGGCCCTTGCCGACGCGGCCCTGAAACAAGTCGCCGCGCAAAAGGAGCGCGACGAGTTCCATCAAAAGAATGCGGAGTTTGACCGGCAGCGCAATGAATTGCTGGGGCAGGCCAAAGACGGGGCCAAGGCCGAGCGCCAACGCCTGCTCGACGAAGCGCGACAAGTGGCCGACACCTTGCGCGCCAGCAAGCAAGACGCGTTGACCAGCGAACTGCAAACCCTGCATCAGGACATCGCCCGTCGTTCGCGCGAAGAAGTGTTTGCCATTGCCCAAAAGGTCCTGACCGATCTGGCTGGTTTGAGCCTTGAAGAACGCATGGGCGAAGTGTTCACGCAGCGCCTGCGGGAACTTGACGACGAGGCCAGGGCCGGTCTGGCCAAGGCGCTGAAAACGGCTTCCAGCCCCGTGCACGTGCGCAGCGCCTTCGAGTTGCCGGCGGCGCAGCGGGCCGCGATACAAAGCGCGCTCAATGAAACCTTCTCGGGCGACATCCGGATTCAGTTCGACACCACGCCGGACTTGATCAGCGGCATCGAGCTGAGCGCCAATGGCTGGAAGGTCGCCTGGAATATCGCGGATTTTCTGGCGTCACTGGAGCAGCGCATTGGCGAACTCATCCAGGAAAAGTCCGAACCGCAAGTCCATCCCGCCGCGCCAGAGAAAGCCGCATGAGCACGCCATCGGACAGCCTGAAAAGCGTCCTGGACAGCACCTTTGCGGGCCTGAGCCAGGGACGCGAAACGTACAAGGCGCGCTTGAGCCCGCAGGAAGTGGGCACGATCACCAGCGTTTCCACCGGCATCGCCATGGTGTCGGGCCTGCCGGGCGTGGGCTTTGACGAACTGGTGAAGTTTCCCGGCCATGTGTTCGGCATCGCCTTCAATGTGGACGAGACTGAAATCGGCGTCGTGCTGCTGGGCGATTATTCGCGCCTGCAGGCCGGCGACAGGGTTGAGCGCACCGGCCGGGTGATGGACGTTGTTGTTGGGGAGGGCTTGCTGGGCCGGGTGATGGACCCGCTGGGCCGCCCGCTTGACAGCCAGGGGCCGGTGCTCGCCAGCGCACGATTGCCCATCGAGCGCCCCGCAGCGCCCATCATGGACCGCGCGCCCGTGACGGTGCCGCTGCAGACCGGCCTGAAGG
>LNAP01000555.1_pt1 | contig 44804 bp, 42 predicted proteins | sample 602601 | NCBI WGS metagenome assembly LNAP01 (sample SAMN02440304, study PRJNA202911) | soil metagenome | biome: Subtropical and temperate rainforests or woodlands; isolation source: soil samples (1 kg each in a 20% v/v slurry with milli Q water) were... ...
AGTTGAGTTCAAGGCAGGGTTGAGTGGCAGTCAGGATGAAAACAATGCGCTGCTGTTTCAGGTGCGTACCTACACGGTCAAGGCTGTGGAGGATGTGAAACCTGCGATCACCCGTGTGACCGATTCCAATGGGGATGAGATCGCAGAAGGCGGGAGAACGGTTGATACCAGCATCACGCTGACCGGCAGATCCAAAAAAGGACAGAGAGTCGACGTGCTCGACGGTACGGTCTCCAAAGGTCAGCCGACGGCGGATCCGGTGACGGGGATCTGGACGTTGTTGGTAACCGGGTTGAGTGTGGCAGCTCACAGTTTTACCGCCAAGGCGCTGTACGGTTCGGGTCAGGTTTCGGAGGCCAGGACGTTGACGGTTACCACACACCCAGCATTGATAGTGAATACTGACCCTGTCGGATTGAGTGCTCCGAATGTATCGATCACCGGCACTTCAATCCCATGGACGCTCACAGGGGCCGACCCGATAGGTACTTGCGAGAGACGTTCCGCGACCGGCGGTGTGCCTCCTTATACCTACACTTCGACCCAGCACCTCATAGCCTCGGTTGACAACAGCGGAATGATACGAAGTGAGGGGAATGGGAAGGCGACCATCGTCGTGTCGGACGCCGTAGGCCAAACAAGTGAAATACTCGTCACCTGTTCCAATGTTGCGAGCTACATCATCTCGCCGGCGCTCGTAAACTTACCCGCCTATGAGTCATGGCGAATTTCACAGGGGGCACTCCCAGTAGTCGACATCAGAAGTGACGTCATTCACAGATCAATACTCAACATTAAATATAGCTATAGTTTTGAGAGCAATATCGAAGATTCATTCATCGCAGGCAACTATCTCGGGAGGGAAGAAGAAGCAGCCGTTCTATCATATCGCAGGCCTGGTCAGTGGCACTCTTCAGGCCCCGTCTTCGATGACTATTTATATGGAATCGCGTTTTTGATCCGCCCAGCTCAGCCTTAGGAAATTGCCTCAAGTAACGTGTTGTGAGTCAGAGCGTTAGTACAACAAAACATTAACTCGAACTGAAGAAAAGGAAACGTATTTATTCATTAAAAAGGGGACAGATCTATTTATCTGTCCGCTGTGCCGCGAAGCGGCCCCAGGAAAATGGGACCGCTGCACAATTCAACGTCAGTTATTCACTCACCGCAGAGCGGCACTTATATGGGCAGATCGATCTTATCCAACACCCGGTTCGCCGTGATCTCCGCCATCATGATGCTGTTGGAAATCCCCAGCAGGGCGTAGCGCGACTCTCCCTCCAGGTGATCCACCAACTGATGGACCATCACGTCGACCGAGGCGAGTATTTCGACCAGATAAACCGCCAGGGTTTCGGCCGTGGCCTCGGGGTCTACGGAGAACAGAGTGCTGCGTGTGCGTGGGGTGGCTTTGATGTCGGCGTTCGATGGGAAGTGGAAGTCGAGGGCGCGCTCGGCGGCTTCGTTGAGCTTTTTTGAATCGGGTTCGTAGGGGGAGACCGGATCGGTGTCCGGTGGGTTGGGCGTTACTTTGAACATATGCTGAGTTTCCAAATTGGGTGCCACCCCTCTTGCGACTAAACGTAAGGGGAGGCAGCTGCACGCAGGTTAGTCGACCGGGAAACTCAGCAATCCGGCGCGCCCGAGAGCGCCCTGCGTACAGCCACCATCAGATACAGGAATGAAAGACCTGCATGACAGATGCACGCACAACTGAGTTAGCACGGGCGACTAAACCCGATCACTGATGAGCAGTGACGGGAATCAAGTTACCGAGCGGCCCCAAGGCGCACAAGCCGGCGGATTCTGGCGCAGCCGTAGGCAACGGCGCAAGGATTTGTAGCTTTCAGGACGTATCTTCGAGAGTGTTTAAACAAACACCGTTTCACGCTTAAACAGACGAGCGCGATAAGTGGCCGGATGTGTTCATACACAACACTCTGTGGCGAGGGAGCAAGCTCCCTCGCCACAGGGACTCGGTCAGGCCAACTCCACCTCTGGACAATGCATCGCATTGGACGCCAGCAAATCGGCAATCTCATCCTCAGAAAAGTCGAACTCACGCAACACCGACCGCGAGTGCTGGCCATTCTCCGGCGCCGGCGCATACGGCGTTTGCGCGGCTTCGAGGCTGTTGACCGGAAACCCCGGTACCCGAACCACGCCATGCTGCGGGTGGTGCAGTTCCACGAGCATGCCATTGCTGGCGATCTGCGGATGGGCCAGCACGTCGTTGTAATCGCTGACCCTGGAGCAAAGGATGTCGGCCTCGCGCAGCACCGCTAGCCAATGGGCCACCGGCCGGGTGTGGAACACGTCGGTCAGTGCCGCGCACATGGCTTCACGGTTAACCACGCGTTGCGCCGAGCTGGCGAAACGCGGGTCGTCGATCCACTCCGGGTGCCCGAGCACCCTGCTCAGGGTCGGCCAGCGATTGCCGTTGTACGCCGCGACCATCAACCAGCCATCCGCCGCCTCAAAGGCTTCGTTCGGAGCAGAGTAGGGCGCGGCGCTGCCGATGCGGGTCGGCAGCTTGCCGTCGCAGAGGAAGCTCGCCAGCGACGCTTGTTGCAGCGCCAGGGCCGAGTTCATCAGGCTGACGTCGAGGTGGCCGCCCAGGCCGTCCTTTTCTCGGGCATGCAGCTTGGCCAACACGGCCATGCATGCCATATAACCGGTGACCACATCCACCACCGGCGCTTGCACCTTGGAGGGCGCCGAGTTCGGCGTGCCGATCAGGCTCATCAGGCCGGAATCGGCTTGCAGAATGCCGTCGACGCCCGCCCGGTCGGCATACGGTCCTTCCTGCCCGTAGGCGGAAATCGAGCAGTAGATCAGGTCCGGTTTCAGTGCAGCCAGGTCCTCATAACCCAGTCCCAGTCGAGCCATGACGCCAGGGCGCATGCTTTCGACCAGTACGTCGGCTTGCAGCACCAGTCGTTTGATCACTGCGGCGCTGTCCGGGTGTTTCAGGTCCAGGCTCATACCCAGCTTGCCGCGATTGAACGCGTGATACAGCGCGCTATCCTCGCCAACCCACGCCGGGCCGAGGGTACGGCCCAGTTCGCCTTCGTGGGATTCGATCTTGATCACCCGCGCGCCCATGTCGGCCATCAGCATGGTTGCCGTGGGGCCGGCGGCGATCTGGGTGAAATCGAGGACGGTCAGACCGTCCAGAGCGGTGCGTAACATGTTCGCCTCCTCGGGCGCTTCAGCGGCCCGTGTAATGCGGTGCGCGTTTTTCGGCAAACGCCTGCCGGCCTTCGAGACGATCCTCGGTGTCGCGCAACACGCCCCAATACAATTCGGTCAAACGCTGGGCGTCGCTGTCGCTCAAGTGCGCGGTACTGCGGGCCAGGGTTTGCAAGGCCTGGATCGCCAGCGGTGCCTGGCGGGCAATCTGCTCGGCCAGGATCATCGCCCGATGCAACAGGGCCTCGTGGCTGTCCAGACGCTCGGAGATCAAGCCAATAGCGCAGGCCTGCCACGCATCGATGCGCGACCCGGTTAACGCCATCTGCATCGCATGGGCGGGCGGCACCGCGCGCATCAAACGATGCAGGCCGCTGACCGCCGGAATCGATCCGACGGCGGCTTCCGGCAGACCGAACGTCGCACTGGCACTGGCAATGCGCAGGTCGCATTGCAACGCCAGCTCCAGGCCGCCGCCCAGGCAATGGCCATTGATGGCGGCAATCAGCGGCTTGTGCAGGTCGAGGTCGGCAAGGTCCATCTGGCGGATGTAAAGCCCGGCGTCTGCGGCGGGTTCGTTGGCCAGGAACAGCGCCTCGGCATAGGAGGCCGAGGAGGCCCGCGTACTTTTCAGGTCGGCGCCGACGCAAAACGCCCGTTCACCGCTGCCGGTGATCACGGCCACACGCAGTTCCCGGCGGTCGCGTACTTCACGTAGATGGCCGCGCAAGGCCTGGAGGGAATCCAGGTCCAGCGCATTCAGGGCTTGCGGGCGGTCGATCGTGATCAGGGCCACAGGGCCGTGGACTTCCAAAGTGACTGACATGGCGTCCACCTCACACGCTGGCCGAGGACAGACTGCGTCCGCCGCACACATACAGGGTTTGCCCGGTGACGTAGCTGCTGGCCGGGGCGAGGAAAAACTCCACGGCATTGGCAATGTCGTCCGGGGTGCCGATGCGTTTTACCGGCACCGTGTCCTTGAGTTTTGCCTGCACCTCAGGCGTGAAACTCTGGAACAGCGGCGTATCGACGATGCCCGGGGCGATGGCGTTGACGGTGATGCCTTTGGCCGCGAACTCGATGGCCAGGCTACGGGTCAGGCTGACCACGCCGCCCTTGGCCGCCGAGTAATTGGCCTGGCCGAAACCGCCCAGCCAGGCCCGGGACGACATGTTGACGATGCGCCCGAAGCCTTTCTCCAGCATCAGTGGCAGGGCCGCTTTGCAGCAGAGAAATTGCGCCCGCAGATTGGTGTCCACCACCAGGTCCCAGTCCTGTTCGGTCATGTTCAGGAAGCGTTTGTCGCGGACCACGCCGGCGTTGTTCACCAGAAAATCCAGGCGACCGTGGGCTTCGTGGATCTGCGTGAAGGCGGCGTTGACCGACTCGCCTTCGGTCAGGTCCAGCGCAATTCCGGCGACCTTCAAGTCTTCGGCGTTCATCGCGCTGACACTGCTGTTCAGCGCCTGTTCGTCGCGATCCAGCAGGTAGACAAACACCCCTTGATGCGCCAGTCGTTGGGCAATGGTCAGGCCGATCCCGCGAGCAGCGCCGGTGACGACGGCGACCTGGCCGGCCGCAAAGTGTTGGTTGTTCATGGCTTCAGACTCCCAGGATGTGCACGGCTGACGCCGCGTGGTCGACCCCGGCGATACCGCCACCGGTGCATTGCGCCAGGCCCAGGCGCGGAGTGCCGGCTTGGCGGCTGCCGGCGCGGCCTTGCAACTGCCAGAGCAACTCGACCATTTGCGCGACACCGGTGGCGCCCAGTGGATGACCCTTGGCCAACAGACCGCCACTTGGATTGACCGGCACCCGACCACCGAGGGCGGTGGCGCCCGAGTGCAACAGCGAGACCGCTTCGCCCGGTGCGGCCAGCCCGAGGGCTTCGTAATACAGCAGCTCGGCGATGGTGAAGGCGTCGTGCAACTCGACCACACCGATATCGGCCGGGGCGACACCGGCCTGTTCATAGGCCAGGCGTGCGGCGCGTGCGGTGATTTCGGCATCGAGAATGTCTTCGTCACCGCTCTCGCGAAGGCCCGAGACAATGATCGAACCCAGCACCTTGACGTCTTTGGCGTGGGGTCCCGGTTTGTTGCCGAGCACCAGCGCAGCGGCACCGTCCACTTGCGACGGGCAGCACTGCAACAGGGTCAGCGGGTCGGCGATCATGCGCGAGGCGAGCACCTCTTCGAGGCTGACTTCGTTGCGTTGCTGGGCGTATTCGTTGAGCGAACCGTGACGACGATTCTTCACCGCTACAGCGGCCAGATCGGCGGGCTTGGCGTCACGCTCGTGGATGAAACGGGTGGCGCGCATCGCGTAGACCGCTGGCAACACCATGCCTGCCGTGGCGTAGAGGTCGGTCATGCGGTCGTTGCGCTGCATTGGGATCATGCCGCCACCCAATGCGGTCAACTGCTCGATCCCAAACACCAGCACGCGTTCATATTGACCGGCGAGCAAGGCGTGGCGCGCCAGGTGCACCGCCGTCGCGCCGCTGGCACAGGCGTTTTCGATGTTGTAGACCGGAATCCCTTTCAGGCCCAGATCGCGCACGATCACCTGCCCGAGAATCATCCCGCCCAGCACATTGGCGCAGTACACGGCCTGAATGTCGGCCAGCTGCAAGCCGGCATCGGCCACGGCGTCAAGAATTGCGCGCTGGGCCAGTTCCGGGGCCATGACACCGGGGTGACGGCCGAAGACGGTCATGGCGCCGCCCATTACATGCATCTGGCTCATGGACGGGCCTCCTGGGACTGGAAAACGTAGCCGTAGGTGTCGTCGGCAATCACTCGGCATTTTTCGCCAATGGCCGGCACGCCGGGGCTACCGATCAGGCGCCCGAACAAACGCACCGGGCCGGGCAGGTCGACGTAGGCGAGCACGAACGGGGCGAGGCCGCTTTTCGGGCTCGGGTGCATGATGGTGAAGCTGTAGACCTGGCCCTCGACGTCTAGCACGGTGTCGTCGAACTGGTTGCTCAGCGGCGAATCGTCCGGCACGGACGGAAAGAATATTTCGCCGTTGTGGTGATGGCGCGAGGCATGCAGGCCGGGTGGCGTGGACGGCGTCCAGATGGACGTGGAAAAACTCATGATGACCTCCTGTTGTTATGGGCTTGCGAACAAGCTCTGGAGGTCATGGTCGGGCAGGGCAGAAGGCCCGACAAACGATATAAAAACCCGGTTTGGTTGAGAAAAAATCAAGCCATCGGTCAGCCTGGAATACAACACTGTAGGAGTGAGCCTGCTCGCGAAAGCGGTGTGTCAGGCGATAACAATGTCGACTGACACACCGCTTTCGCGAGCAGGCTCACTCCTACAGGGGATCTGCGGTGGAAATTAAACTCAGCCTTGGAGTTCGACGCCCGCCATCTGCTCCAGCACCTGCACCACATGGGTCATATCCCGCGCCGGGTCACCTTCGCTCAAGGCCTGATCGAAGAACTGCTTGACCACCGAAGAGGTAAAGGCCGGCACTCCGGTGTTTTCCGCCTCGGCCAGAAACAGCCGCACGTCCTTGCGCATCAAATCCAGGCGGAAGCCGAAGTCGAATTCCCGGCGCATCACGGTGCCCGCCAGGATCTGTTCGCTGGTAAAACTGCGCGCGGTGCTGGCGTTGAGCATCTCCACCATCTGCCGTGGGTCGAGCCCGGCCTTGACCCCGAATAACATGGCTTCGCTGGTGGCCACCAGAGTGGCGGCGACGATCATGTTGTTGACCAGCTTCAAGGTTTGGCCTAGCCCTGGCTCGGTGCCGATGTGTTCGACCTTCTTGCCGAAGGCGGCGAATACCGATGAGCAACGCTCATAAGCGGCACGATCACCTCCAACCATCACCGACAGCGTGCCGTTCTGCGCCCCCGCGACACCCCCGGCCAGCGGTGCATCGAGGGCGGCGATGTTGCGTTCAGACAACGCCGCTTGCAGGCGTCGGGCCAGGCTCGGACCGGTGGTGGAGTGGTCGACCAGAATGCTGACCTTTTGACCATGGATCACGCCGTCGGCACCGAGCACTACGTTTTCGACGATGTCCGGGGTTGGCACGCAGACCAGCACGATGTGCGCGTGGTCCGCCACTTCCCGAGGCGTTGCATGGCTGCGCGCACCCCGTTCAAGCAATGGCGCCAAGGCGTGGGGATTGGGATCAAACAGGTTCAGGTCAAAGCCTTTGTCGAGCAGATGGCGGGCCATTTTCTGGCCCATGGCGCCGAGGCCGATGAAACCGATGGAAGGCGTATCGGGGGTGGTCATGGCGGGTCTCTTTCTTGTGGATGGAGACCCATGCTAGACACGGTGACAAATGACCGACAAAGCAGTTTTACGCCGCAGTGCCTTGATCAAAGCTCAAGCCAGATCGCGGGTGATGCGTGCCTGTTCAAGGACCCATTCACGGAAAATTCGCAGGTCTTCGCTTTCCTCGCGGTGCTTGGGAATCAGCAGGTAGTAGGTGTAGACGCCCATGTCCACCACCTGTTCGAACGGCCGGATCAGGCTGCCGTCCTGCAGTTCCTTGTTCACCAGAAACAGCTGCGCCATGGCAATGCCCTGACCGCCGACCGCCGCCGCGTAAACCATCGACGAACTCTGATAAGTCATGCCGGCGTGGGCATCGACTTCGCGACTGACCCCGCAAGCTTCCAGCCAGTAACGCCAGTCTTCGAGGCGGGCGATCGAGTGCAGCATGGTGTAGTTGGCGATATCGGCCGGCGTCTGCAACCCTGGGCCATGCTGCAGCAGCGACGGGCTGCACACCGGGGCCAGCTGGTTATCGCTGAGCACGTGACAATTGCAGTTGGGCCACTCACCGGAGCCGAGGCGGATGGCGGCATCGATGTCTTCCTTGTAGAAGTCCACGGGCTCGAGGGAGGCGGTCAGCAGCACTTCGATCTTCGGGTTCTGCGCGTGGAAGCTTGCCAGGCGCGGGATCAGCCACTGCATGGCGAAGGTGGTGTAGGCGCGGACTTTCAGCTGACGGCGCAGCGGTGGAGACATGAGTTTTTTGGTGGCTCCGCGCAGGTCTTCGACCACCCGGGCCACCGCGCGGAAGTACTGCTCGCCGGCAGCGGTCAGGGTGATCTGGCGGTGCCCGCGCACGAACAGGTCGAGCTTGAGAAATTCTTCGAGCGTGCGGATCTGCCGGCTGACTGCGCCCGGGGTGACGTTCAATTCATCGGCGGCCAGGGTGATGCTCAAATGCCGGGCGACGGATTCGAATGCGCGGATGGCATTCAGGGGAGGCAGACGTTCCATGGTGAGCAACTCTTGTTCTTATGGGAGGAGCGGCGCGCAGTGTACGTAAACCAAAGCCTAAACCCACTTGATTAAAACTCAAGGGAAGGGCGTGTTTTTCTCGATTGTCGGTCGGCAGCGCGGCTTTCAGGATCGACCGTCACGCGCCTGTCTGGCCCGTGGCCGAACCTGACAACAATAAGAGAAACACACCCATGAACAGCCCCTTTTCCAACGCCCGGAAGGGCTTCCCGCTGGTATGGCGCCTGTCGCTGTGCAGTGCCGCCAGCACGCTGATGAACCCGGCCTGTGCCGATTTCCTTCAGGGCAGCAAAAGCAGCCTGGAGCTGCGCAACTATTACTTCAATCGTGATTTTCGTCAGTCCGGCGTCGCTCAAAGCAAGGCAGAGGAATGGGCGCAGGGCTTCATCCTGCGGCTGGAATCGGGCTACACCGACGGCATGCTCGGCGTCGGGTTCGACGCTATCGGACTGGTGGGCGTCAAGCTCGATTCATCGCCGGATCGCTCCGGCACCGGGCTGCTCAATACCGAGCGTGGACCGGGTGGACGAGCCGAGGATGACTACGGCGAACTGGGCCTGACCGGCAAACTGCGCCTGGCGCGCAGCACTCTGAAAGTCGGCACCTTGCTGCCTCGGATGCCGGTGGTCATGTACAACGATTCACGCCTGCTGCCGCAAACCTTTCGCGGCGCCTGGCTCAACAGCTCGGACCTCGACAACCTGTCCCTGGACCTTGGTCGACTCGACCAGACCAACTTGCGCAACTCTTCCGACAATGAAGACATGAGCGTTTTCAACGGCGGGTCGCGCAATATCCGCCTGGGAAGCCACGCCACCAGTGACCGCTTCGACTTTGCCGGGGCCACCTACCGCTGGGTGCCGGCGCTGAGCACGGCCTATCACTACGGTGAACTGGAGGGGATATATCAGCAGCACTACCTGACCCTGAACCACAAATGGACGATCAGCGAAGGCCAGACCTTGAACTCGGATTTACGCTGGGCGCGTAGCCTTGACGAGGGCAACAGCAATGTCGACAACTCGGCGCTGGGCGCGATGTTGACCTACAGCGCCCGTGGCCATGCGGTGGGCCTGGGTTATCAGCGCATGAGCGGCGACACCGGTTTCGCCAACATCAACGGCACCGACGGCTATCTGGTCAACCTGGTGCAGATCAACGATTTCGGTAACCAGGACGAACGTTCATGGCAGGCGCGCTACGACTACAACTTTGCCGCCGTGGGAATTCCCGGCCTGACCTTCATGACCCGCTATCTGTCGGGCGACGACGTCACCGTGCGCAACCGGGCGGAGGGCGGCAAGGAATGGGAGCGTGATTCCGAGTTGGGGTATGTGATCCAGAGCGGGCCGTTGAAGGACCTGGGGCTGAAGTGGAAAAACGCCAGTGCGCGGAGCAATTTCTCCAGTGATATCGATGAGAACCGCTTGATTGTGACCTACTCGTTGGCGCTTTGGTAAACCCCTAGATCTATGAACTGATGCTCACTCGTGGTGAAAGAATTACCTGTGTCGAGTGCCTCGCCACAGGTACTTCTTTCACCTCTGGAGGGCGGTGTATTTGAGGACGAAAAAAGGGTGCAGCAATGGCTGCACCCTTGGGTGTTAGACGGGACGTCAGAGGCGGATGATCACTGATTTGAGCTGCGTGTAATGCGACAACGCATCAACCCCTTGCTCACGCCCGTAACCACTTTGCTTGAACCCGCCGCACGGTGTCTGGACGAACCCGCCGCTGTATTCGTTGACCACAATCCGCCCGGCCTCAAGGTTCGCGGCCACCCGGTGCACCCGGCCAATGTCACGGCTCCAGATACCGGCCCCCAGGCCGAACTCGCTGTCGTTGGCAATACGCAACGCGTCCGCTTCATCCTTGAACGGAATCACGCACACAATCGGCCCGAAGATTTCTTCACGGGCCAGGGTCATGTCATTGGTTACGCCGGTGTAGACGGTCGGCTCGATGTACCAGCCGTTTTCAAAGCCGGGATGGCTCGCCACCTTGCCGCCGATGGCCGGGGTCAGGCCTTCGCGTTCGGCAATTGCAAAGTAGCTCTGGATTTTCTCGAACTGGGCGCGGGTGGTGATGGGACCGGACGTCGCATCGTCCTGCGGGCCGACCCGCAGATTGCCGACCTCGGCCACCAGTTTGTCGACGAAGCGATCGTAGATCGATTCCTGCACCAGCAACCGGGTCCCGGCAGCGCACCACTGTCCGCTGTTCCAGGTGAACGCGAGGGTCGAGCCTTTGGCCGCGGCGTCCAGGTCGGCATCGTCGAACACGATGTTGGCCGACTTGCCACCCAGTTCCAGGGTCAACGGCAGGATCCGCTCCGCCGCAATGTGCCCCAACTCCTGACCGGCACGAATACCGCCAGTGAAGGAGATTTTGCGGATGTGAGGGTTATGCGCCATGGCCGGGCCGATGACGCTGCCTTTGCCGACGATCACGTTGAACACCCCCGGCGGAATTCCGGCCTCCACAGCCATGCGCGCGAGTTCCACCAGCGATGCCGAGGTGTGTTCCGATGGTTTCGCCACCACCGTGTTGCCCGTGGCCAGCGCCGGAGCAATCGCCCGGGCCGCCTGATGCAGCGGAGCGTTCCACGGCAGGATCACACCGATCACGCCGAACGGATCGCGGCGGGTGTAGACGTGGTAATTCGGGCCCTGGTTGATCACTTCACCGTCCATGACATTGACGATGCCGCCGTAGAACTCGAAGTACTGCGCCGTGAGGTCCATCAGGGTCGCCATCTCGCGCCCGGGTTTGCCGGTTTCGGCCCGTTCCAGCGCACCGAGGGTGCTTTCGCTGGCGCGGATCAAACGCCCGAAATCGTTGAGGATGCGCCCGCGGTCCGCCGGGCGCATGTCACGCCAGGCTTGCAGCGCGGCGGCGGCGGAATCGATCGCGATGGCCACGTCAGCCGGGCCGCTGCTGGCCACTTCGTTGAGTTTTTCGCCGGTGCGTGGATCGATTTTGTCTTCGTACTGGCCGTCCAGCGGCGGCACGGAGCGTCCATCGATGAAGCTGTTGGTTTGCTCAAACATTGCGGGTTCTCCTCGCGAAACTTTTATTGTCGATGCGGTACATGGGGGAGGTCGTGGGCAGCCCCATGATTGCCTGCATTTACCCTCGCTCGCGCGGGCGCCTTCAACCGAGTTTTACAGGGGTATGCGTTGAGAAAACCTCAACACAGTGGGTTGATTTTTAGTCAATCGAACCGCCCTGAAAACTCGCTACACGAGAAGCTGACGGTGCTGGATATTTCTCCCGTAGCAACACTGAGGCCGCGTCTAAAGGTCAACAATAATAGCGCCCACGGGAGCCATAACCATGAGCAACTACCCTACGGTGGACAGCGAACTGCCGTCCGCATCCAACGCCACTGCCACGACTCAGAGCCAAGGTCGACAACTCAACAGTGCAGAGAAAAAAGCGATTGTCGCCGCGACCCTGGGCACCATCGTCGAGTACACAGACTGGGTCATCTATGCGACCTTTTCCTCCATTCTCGCCAAGCAGTTTTTCCCCGCCGGTGACGGGGCAACCGCTTTGCTGTCGGTGTTGGCCGTGTTCGCCGTCGGCTTCATCATGCGCCCGATCGGTGGCGCGGTGCTGGGCCAACTGGCTGACCGCTATGGTCGCAAGAAGGGCCTGACGCTATCCATCCTGCTGATGTCCGTCGCCTCTCTGGTGATCGGCATCTGCCCCAACTATGAAAGCATCGGCATTGCCGCGCCAATCATCCTGGTGCTGGCGCGGCTGGTTCAGGGCTTCTCGGCGGGCGGCGAATTCGGCTCCGCCTCGGCGTTTCTGATCGAGTCGGCCCCTGCGCATCGCCGGGCCTTCGCCGGGTCGTGGCAGTGGTTTGCAATCAATGCCGGCACGCTGGTGTCCTTCCTGCTCGGCTTTGCCCTGGCGTCGATGGGCAGCGACACTGCGCTCTACGATTGGGGCTGGCGCGTCGCGTTCGTGATTGCCGCGCTGATGGGCTTGATCACCCTATGGATTCGCCTGTCGGTACGCGAAACCGAGATCTTCAAATCGCGCATCGCCAGCCACGGCAAAAAACGCCCGATTCGCGAACTGCTGTTCAGCCATCGCCGCGATGCCATGCGCGTGATCGGCATCGCCATGGCCGGCAACCTGCTCAACTACGTGTGGATGGTCAGCTATCCGAACCAGGTGCATTTGATCACCGGCATGTCGATCCGCGACACCTTGCTGGCCGGGGTGATTTCCGTTGGTGTGTCGCTGGTATTGCTGCCATTCGCCGGCAAACTGGCGGATCGCGTCGGGCGGCGTCCGGTGCTGATCGCCTTCGCCATCGCCTCGATCCTGTGGGCCTGGCCGAGCTTTGGCTTACTGCACGTCGGCATCAGCCTGATGGAAGTGACGCTGATCCAGACCGTCTCGATGGTCATCATGACCGGCTTCGGCGCCGCCTCGGCGGTGACCATGGCCGAGCAATTCCCGGCCGAGGTTCGCGTGACGGGCATCGCCTTGCCGTATGCGTTGTCGGTGACCTTGTTCGGCGGCACCGCCCCGTACCTGATGGCCGCCATGGCGGGTTGGGGGTATGGCGGGTTGTTCTGGATTTACCTGGCGGTGATCAGTGCAATCAGCGCGGTGGTTTACCTGCGGATGCCGGAGACGCGGGGGCAGCCGTTGCGTTGATCGGACATCAATGAAAAAGGGGCGGATGATCCGCCCCTTTTTCATGCCAGAAACACAAACCCTGTGGGAGCGAGCAAGCCCGCTCCCACAGAAGTGCCGTTACCTGCACGAAATGAGAAACGGCCCTTCACGGGCCGTTTTTTTCAGCGCGTCGGGAATGAAAGATCGAGACCAATCCGCACACCGCAAACAACGCACCTACCGCCGCCAGCCCTGGCCAGCCGTGATACTCGGCAGCGCTGGCCCCGAGGGCCGACCCCAACGCGCCGCCGGTGAAGTAGGTGACCATGAATACCGTGTTCAAGCGGCTGATCGCCTCGGGAGCCAAGGCCAGAATGCGCGCCTGATTGGCCAGTTGGTTGGCCCGGTTGCCGATGTCGAGCGCGGTGGCACAGGCCAGGATCAACCACCAGAAACCGCCTGCACCACCCAGATACAACGCAATGAAGGCCAGCAGCACCGCGCCGGTCCCCAGGTAGCTGAGTTTGATGCCGTAGTGTTGCGTGAGTCGGCCAAGCCAAGAGGCGGCGACGATCCCGACAATCGCCGAAAGCCCGAACAGCCCGGCCTGGCCGCTGGAGTAGTGATAAGGCTCAAGCGACAGCAACGAGGCCATCGACCCCCAGAACACGTTCAGCGCACCGAAAATCAGGCCACCGCTGACTGAGGAGCGACGCAGGGTCGGGTGGGCGCGCACCAGTTTCCACATTGACTTCATCAGGTCCAGATAGGGCAGGGTGCTGGACGGTGCGGTCACCGGCATGCGGATCATGATCGCCATGAACAGCATCACGTTCATCACGGCGGCAGCGAAGAACATGCCGCGCCAGCCGATCCAGGTGCTGACGGCGCCGCTCAAGGCCCGCGCCAACAGACCGCCGGCCGACAAACCACTGACCATCATGCCCAGCACGCTACCGCGTTGCTCCGGGGGCGCGAGGGCAGTGGCGGCGGGAATGATGATCTGCGCACTGACAGCTGACAGCCCCAGCACCACACTGGCCAGCAGCAAAAAGGAGTAGGTCGGCGCAACGGCGGAGGCGATCAGGCTGAGGAAGTTCAGGCTCAACATGCCGAGGATCAGCGAGCGCCGGGTTACGCGGTCGCCCAACGGCACAAATAGCAACAAGCCGAGGGCGTAACCGAGTTGGGTGAGCATGGCGATCTGGCCGACGTGGGCGCCCGAAATGCTGAACGTGGCGCCAATCAACGGCAGCATGGTCTGGTTGTAATAGATGGTCGCAACCGAAAAGCCGCAACACAGTGCCAGAGTGATCGCCAGGCTGGCGGGTAATGCGGTTTTACTCTCAGGCATCAGGTGTTCCCCCGTGAATGACAAGCGAGTGGCTGTTGTAGTCGGCGGAAGGGAAACGGGTCAAAGCACAAAACCGCAGGGCCGCTTGAGCAAATCTCATGTGTAATAAATCAGGGACAAGCCGTACCTGTAGGAGCCAGGCTTGCCGGCGAAGGCGCACTTGAGGACGCCTTCGCCGGCAAGACTGGCGCCAACAAAAAATCATGCAGATGCACCATCAGGGAGTGTGAACCGCCTCCGATTCGGTCAGCACCTTCCTGAACGTCTCCACCAGCGGCCGCAAATTGATCCGGTGCCACGCCGCCCACAAGGGCGTGGTAAACGAAATCCACGGCACTTCCCGCAGCACCACACCCGGCGGCGCATTGCGGCTCAAGCCTTTCTGAATCATCGCAATGCCCAGCCCCGACGCCACCAGCCCCAGCGCAGTGAAGGGCTCGGTGGCTTCCATGCGGATGTCCGGGGTGAAACCGGCGCGGATGCAGGCGCTGACGAAGTCTTCGCGGCTGGCGCAGTTCTGTCGGTGTTGCACGCCGATCCATTCCTGATTGGCCAGGTCGGCCGGGGTCAGTGTGGCCTGGTGGGCGAGGGGATGGTGTTCGGGCAGGGCCAGTAGCATCGGGTCGTCCAGCACCTGAAACCCCAGCAGGTCCGGGTCGTCGGCGACGGGCGGTTCACTGACCAGGGCGATATCCAGACTACGCTGGCGCAGGCCTTCGAGTTGTTCGGCGGAACTCAGGTTGTACAACGCAACGTGCACGTTCGGCCGGTCGACGCGCAGCACCCGCAGGGCATTGGGCAGCACGCCAGCGTGCATGGCGTTTTCGATGTAGCCGATGCACAGGCCGCCTTCTTCGCCGCGACCGAGGCGTTTGCCCAGGGATTCGAGGCGGCTGGCATGGGTCAGGAGGGCGCGGGTTTCGGCGAGGAAGGTCTGGCCGTCGCGGGTCAGGCGGATGCGCTGCTGGCTGCGCTCGAACAGGGTCAGGCCCAGGCGTTCTTCAAGCTGGGCAATCTGCCGGCTCAAGGGTGATTGGGAGATGTGCAAGCGTTCGGCGGCGCGACCGACGTGTTCTTCTTCGGCGACGGCGACGAAGTAGCGCAATTGGCGGATGTCGATCATGTAAGACCTATAGGGACTCAAGTGCTGCGCATTATGTCTTGGACGGTCCGATCATCGCAATCTAGGATCTGCCCAACGGTCACTCAGCTGACCTCTGAAACTGACGAGGATTTGAACCATGAGCTTGAAAGACAAACTGCCCGGCGCGCTGGGTTTCGGCACGGCCCCGTTGGGCAACATGTTCCGCGCCATTCCTGAAGACGAGGCGCAGGCCACCGTTCACGCGGCCTGGGATGCCGGCGTTCGCTACTTCGACACCGCGCCGTTTTACGGTTCGGGCCTGTCGGAGATTCGCCTGGGTGCTGCACTGGCCCAATACAACCGCGACGACTACGTGCTGAGCAGCAAAGTCGGCCGGGTCATCCTCGATGAAGTCGAAGATGCATCGGCCCGTGACCTGGGCGAAAAGAGCGGGGTGTTCGAACACGGCCGCCCGAACAAAATCGTCAACGACTACAGCGCCGACGCCACGATGCGCTCCATCGAAGACAGCCTCAAGCGCCTGCAAACCGATCGCCTGGACATCGTCTGGGTGCATGACATCGCCCAGGATTTTTACGGCGACCAGTGGCTGGAATACTTCAACCAGGCCCGCACCGGCGCGTTCAAAGTGCTGACCCGTTTGCGTGAAGAAGGCGTGATCAAGGGTTGGGGCCTGGGCGTGAACAAGGTCGAACCTTGCGAGCTGACCCTTGATCTGACCGAAGCCCAACCGGACGGTTTTCTGCTGGCGGGTCGCTACACTCTTCTCGACCACGACCGGGCCTTGCAACGTCTGATGGACGCGGCCTTGGCGCAGAACGTCGAAATCGTGGTCGGCGGCCCCTACAGCTCGGGCATTCTGGCCGGTGGAACCCATTTCGAATACCAGAAAGCCAGCCCGGCGATCGTCGACAAAGTCGAGCAGATCAAACGCATCGCGGCGGCCCACGGTGTCGACATCAAGGCCGCTGCGCTGCAGTTCTCACTGGCTAACCCGGCCGTGGCTGCGGTGATTCCGGGCTCCAGCCGTCCGGACCGGATTGCCGAAGATGTTGCGGCACTGTCGGCCGTGATCCCCGCTGCATTCTGGCAGGCGATGCGTGACGCGAAACTGGTGAGCGAACGCGCGCCATTGCCCCTCTGAGGAGTTTGAGCATGAAAATCGATCTGACTGGAAAACTCGCCATTGTCAGCGGCAGCACCGCCGGCATTGGCCTGGGCATCAGCAAGGCGCTGGCCGAATCCGGCGCCACGGTGGTGGTGATCGGCCGCGAGACGGCCAAGGTCGAGCAGGCGCTGGCGAGCATTCGCCAGAGTGTGCCGGGCGCGCAATTGCGTGGCCTGACCGCTGACCTCGGCACCGCCGACGGTGCCGAAAAGCTGTTCGCCGCCGAACCGCGCGCGGACATCCTGGTGAACAACCTCGGGATCTTCAACGAGGTGGATTTTTTCGACACGCCGGACAGCGAGTGGACGCGCTTCTATGAGGTTAACGTGATCTCCGGCGTGCGCCTGTCCCGGCATTACGTGCCGGACATGGTCAAGCAGGGCTGGGGACGGGTGATTTTCCTGTCCTCGGAATCCGGGATCGCTATCCCGGCCGACATGCTCAATTATGGCGTGACCAAAAGCGCCAACCTCGCGGTGTCCCACGGCCTGGCCAAGCGGCTGGCGGGCACTGGCGTGACGGTCAATGCGATCCTGCCCGGCCCGACATTGACCGATGGCCTGGAGCAGATGCTCAAGGAGGCCACCGCCGAATCGGGGCGTAGTGTCCGGGAAGAAGCCGATGCGTTTGTGCGCAAGGCCCGGCCGACCTCGATCATCCAGCGTGTGGCGAATGTCGAAGAAGTCGCGAACCTGGTGGCCTACATCGCCTCGCCGCTATCCTCGGCCACGACGGGCGCGGCATTGCGGGTCGACGGCGGTGTCGTCGACAGCATGGCCATCTGAATTTATTGATTGAGAGAGAGGATTACATGGCAAAGGCATCAGCATTTATCGACATTCCGGCTTCGGCCGATGAGGTGTGGCAATTGATTGGCGGTTTCGACACGCTGCCGGACTGGCTGCCGTTTATCCCGAAAAGCGAACTGAGTGAAGGCGGGCGAGTGCGCAGCCTGCAAACGGCGGATGGGGCGAAGGTGGTTGAGCGGTTGGAGACGTTTGATAACGCCGGGAAGACTTACAGCTACTCGATTTTGCATGCACCGTTTCCGGCGACCGAGTACCTGGCGACGATCAAGGTCGAGGCTCAGGGGCAGGGGGCTCGGGTGACGTGGTCGGGTCGCTTTACGCCCGACGGTGTCAGTGAAACAGAAGTTGAAGCGTTGTTTGCCGGGATCTATCAGGGCGGTCTTGAAGCCCTGCGGGCGAACTACCCAACCTGATAACACCATAAATCCCCTGTAGGAGTGAGCCTGCTCGCGATGACGTCTTCAGCTTCAACATAGAGATTGACTGATAGACCGCTATCGCGAGCAGGCTCACTCCTACAGGGGGATGTGTTCGTTCAGGGAGACCGGGTCAGGTCTGGGGAAGCAGATCGTGGCCGCAATCGAGCACCAACCGCGCACCGCCCAGTTCACTGGTGCCCACTTCAAGCGCAAACCCATGCAGGCTGACAATCGCCGCGACGATCGACAGCCCCAACCCGAACCCGCTTTTCTGATTCCCACTCTCGGCACGGTAAAAGCGCTGGAACACCGCTTCGCGTTCGCTTTCCGGGATACCCGGCCCTGAGTCGAGCACTTCGATTCGCGTGTGCCCAGCGTCATTGACCCCGCGCAAAATCACCTCGCCACCGGGCGGGGTAAATTTGATCGAGTTGCTCAGCAGGTTCGCCACGGCTTCAAACAACAGCGCCCGATCGCCGTTCAACATTGGCAGTGACGCAGGCAATTGCAGCTTGAACAGCAGCTCGCCTTCCTCCGCCAGCGGCAGGTAAAAATCATGCAGCTCCTGCAACAACGGCACCGGATCCAGCTGTACAAAACCGGAACGCCGCTGGCGGTCCTCCAGTTCGGAAATCCGCAGCAATCCACGAAACCGCGCCATCAAGGTATCGGCTTCACCGAGCACCGAGTCCAGCTGCACGGCCAGCGTCGAGCCGTCATCCGCCTGCTGCTGGATTCGATACAGCTGCGCCCGCAAGCGTGTCAGCGGTGTGCGCAGGTCATGGGCGATGTTGTCGCACACGCCCTTGACCTCGTTCATCAAGCGTTCGATGCGTTCGAGCATGGCGTTGACGATGGCCGCGAGCATGTCCAGCTCATCGCGGCGATTGGACAGTGGCAAACGCCGGGTCAGGTCGCCGGCGACGATGGCCTCGGCGCTGGCCTGGATTGCACGAATCCGCCGCAGCGGACGCCGCCTCAACAGGTGCCAACCGGCGATGCCGGGCAAAATGGTCAGCGTCACGCCCCAGAGCAACGCGTGCAGAATGATCCGGGTCACGGCAAACAACGAACCGTTATCGCGAACCAGCACCAGCCAGCGACCGTCCTTGGTCTGGGTCGCGACCGCGTCGCAACTGTCGGTGGGCAGGCTGGGGTCGTCAGACTCGGCGCAGTCGCCGAGCATGTGGATCTTGCCATCCAGCGGCAAGCCTTCGGGCATGTGCCGCAGCGCACCGCTGAGGTAACGGTGCTGCGAATCGAACAGGCCATAGGCGTCGATGCCGCGAATGTCGAAGGTCATGCTGACGGCGAGGGCGTCGGCCAATTGTTCGCCTTGAAAGTGCGAAAACAGGTGCTGGCGCTGCATCAGCGAGTGTTTGGCCAGATTGTCCAGGTACGCGGACACCTCGTAGTACATGACCCCCATCAGAATCCCGCTCCAGATCACGAACAGTGAACTGTAGAGCGCGAGCAAGCGGCTGCTGGATGAGCGCCAGCCGTTAGAGGGGTTCAGCAATGACATAACCCGAGCCTCGCACGGTCCGAATCAGTGGGACTTTGCCAGGCGGGTCGATCTTCTTGCGCAGCCGGCCGATGTGCACATCGATGAGGTTGGTGCCGGGGTCGAAGTGATACCCCCAGACTTCTTCGAAAATCATCATCCGCGACAGAATCTGCCCGGTGTTGCGCATCAGGAATTCCAGCAACTTGTACTCGGTGGGCAACAGCGTCAGCAGTTGATCGTCGCGGCTGGCTTCGTGGCTGATCAGGTTCAGCTCAAGATCGGCCACCCGCAGCGTGGTCGCCTGGGCCGTGACCGTGTTCTGGCGACGCAACAGGACTTCAACCCGGGCGGCCATTTCATCGGTGGCAAACGGCTTGGTCAGGTAATCGTCCCCGCCGGCGCGCAAGCCGCGCACTCGTTCATCGACGTCGGAGAGGGCGCTGATCATCAGGATCGGCGTGGCCACGCCCATGGTCCGCAGCGTGGTGACAATGGCCAGGCCATCGAGCTCCGGCAACATGCGGTCGAGGGTGATCAGGTCGTAGTTGCCGCTGACCGCACGTTCCAGGCCTTCGCGGCCGTTGTTGACCCAATCGACGTCGAGGCCGTGGCTACTGAGTTCGGCGACGATTTCCCGGGCGGTCACGGCGTCGTCTTCGATGGTCAAGATGCGGGTCATGGGGCCTGCCTGATTAGAGGTGCTCAACATAGAGCGGCATTTTGCCAAGAAATGACCGCCGGCTTTCTAAATAAAACTTCATGCGAGCTCGCTTTTGATCAATGCATAAAACCCGCTGCTATCCAGCCATCCTTGCAAAATGCAACGGGATTGGAAGTTCAAAATTTATAAGTCATTGAAATAAAACGATTTATTTAAAGTTGGCGACTGGCACGGTGACTGCACTTCCTTCTTCGAAGAGTTGTAACACCATCTTTCTGCCTGGAGCGATAAAACAATGAATAGATCCTCTGATGGTTTCTATCCCGCCTACGAAGAATCAAGCACGCTATCGGGTGTGTCCTGGGGCGCGATCTTTGCCGGTGCCGCTGCAGCGGCGGCGTTGTCGCTGATTCTGGTGCTGCTGGGATTTGGTCTGGGATTCTCGGCTGTTTCACCCTGGGCCAATGAAGGCGTGAGTGCCAAGGGCCTGGGGATCTCGACGATCATCTGGCTGGCCGCTACGCAAATCGTCGCATCCGGACTCGGTGGCTATATTGCCGGTCGCTTGCGGGTGAAGTGGGCCAACATGCACGGCGATGAAGTCTATTTCCGTGACACAGCCCATGGCTTCCTGGCCTGGTGCGTGGCCACGCTGGTCACCGCGACACTGGTCGTCGGTTCGGTCAGCAGCATTGTCAGCGGTGGCGTGCAAGCCGGGGCGAGTGTGGTCGGTGGCGCTGCCAGCGTTGCAACTCAAGCGGCGGGCACCGCGGCGGGTAATACCGACAGTGACCAGTACGGCTATTTCGTTGACAGTCTGTTCCGCGATGATCGTCCGGCTGCCGTCAGCGATGACGCCGCCCGCAGCACCGTGACTCGCATCTTCGTTCGCTCCCTGAGCAATGACGGTCAGCTGTCCGCCGAAGACCGGACTTACCTGGCGCAATTGGTCGCCCAGCGCACCAACCTGACCCAGGCCGATGCCGAACGCCGTGTCGATGAAGTCTACGCCCGCACCCAGAAAGCCGTGGCCGACGCCAAGCTCGCTGCGCAACAAGCGGCTGACACTGCCGCCAAAGTCGCTGCCTGGACCTCGCTGTGGATGTTCATTGCACTGCTGATCGGTGCGTTTTTTGCCAGCCTTGCCGCGACCTTCGGCGGCCGTCGTCGGGATGCCGTGGTGTATCTGGAAACCGACACCTACGTGACCACCACTTCCGTGCCACCTGTTCGCTAACCCAGGAGAATTACCATGCGCTCATTACTACTGTTTTTTCTTGGCGTGCCCATCCCGATCATCATCCTGATCGCCCTGTTCATGCATTGATCGACTGAGGCTCATGCCTCTGCCGCTTCCGCCTCGGGTGGAAGCGGCGTTTTGCTTTCTGGCGGCCAATAAAGCGAAGATGCCCCACTGTGGGAGCGAGCCTGCTCGCGATAGCGGACTTTCAGTCGATGAGGATGTCGCCTGATGCACCGCTTTCGCGAGCAGGCTCGCTCCCACCTTTATTTTGCATTGACTCAAGAAGGGGAGAAGTACGTTGGACAAAAAGGAAATCAAGCGGCAACTGGTGGCGATGCTCGACGCCGGGCGCTCCAAAACCGAGACGTTCAAGGCGTTCTCCGGTGGGGCGGTCAAGGATCGGGTGCTGGCTTACTGGATTGGCGCCCGGCCCGATCCGGCATTGCGGGAAAAGCATTCACGCAAGGTCACCCTTCTGATCGCGCTGACCTGCGTACAGGCCTTGCTGGGTGCGGTGTCCGGGTTTTACCTGGGCGCGATGATCGGTTCTGGTGCGGTCGTGTTTTTCACCCTGTTTGCGGTGTTGGTACCGCTGGCGTTTGCCTGGGGCTTCTACAAAAACGTGGCACAGGCCTACACCATTTACGTGATTCTGACCGTCAGCCAGATTTCGCGGATGTTCAAGGGATATGAAGAAGACCCGGTGATGACCGTGGTCGGCGTCGTTATCACCCTGGGCATGGTGTTCTTCGTCGCCTTGGTAAAAAACCTGTTGTTCCCGGACCTGGGCTTCGTGGGATCGAAAAAGGTCAAGGGTCAGTACGTTTTCTCTAACTGATCGGCAGGTTGGGGGGGGCGGAGTCTTTCACTGGCCTGGATCAATATTCTCTTCTGCGATATCTCCTACCGTAAAAGATCCAAGCCCCTTCTGTGGCTTCGACTACATTGCTTTGACGCGCACCCTGTTGCGCTGTCGAAGTACCGGTGCGAGCCTTTTACCGAGTCGTTGGCCCGCAAGGTGTAGTGCAGCAAGGAGCTGTGGAACCTCACCTGAACTCTCATGGAAGAACATCGCAATGCCTCGCCTAGACAGAATGTTTGATATCCAGCCGCTACCGCGCGCGGATATGACTGTGCATATCAACGGCCAACCGGTCAGCGCCGCCCTCGGTGAAACCGTCCTCTCGGTCATTCAATCCCTTGGCCTGCGCCAGGTGGCCCGTAACGATCACGACCAAATCAGCGGCGCCTATTGCGGCATGGGCGTGTGCCAATGCTGCCTGGTGAAAATCAATGGTCGGCACAAACGTCGCGCCTGTCAGACCCTGGTGCGTGACGGCATGCGGGTCGAAACCCAAGTCAACCGCATCGTTGAGCAGGAGGGTGTATGAGCCTGCTTCCAGTGATCGTCGGCGGTGGGCCGGCAGGGATGGCGGCGGCCATTGAACTGGCCCGGCACGGCGTGCGTTGCACGTTGCTTGAAGAAGCTTCGCGGCTGGGCGGGGTGGTCTATCGCGGACCGTTGCGCGATGGCGTGCAACTGGACTATCTGGGGCCGCGGTACTCGGAGGCGCTGGCCACTTTGCATGGCGAGTTCCAGGCGCACGCAGCGCTGATCGAGGTGCGCCTGAATCACCGCGTGGTCGGTGCCGAAGGCACGCGCGCGTTGGTGGTGCTGGACAGCGAGGAGCAGTTGCAGAAAGTCGACTACCCGCAATTGCTGCTCGCCGCCGGTTGCCATGAACGCAGCGTGCCGTTCCCTGGCTGGACCTTGCCCGGGGTGATCCTGCTGGGCGGCCTGCAATTGCAGATCAAGAGCGGGGTGGTCAAGCCTCAAGGCCCCGTGGTGATTGCCGGCACCGGCCCTTTATTGCCGTTGGTGGCCTGTCAGCTGCACGCGTCCGGTGTGACCGTCGCGGCTGTTTACGAGGCCAGCGCGTTCGGCAAGATCGCTCGGGAAAGCCTGTCACTGCTGAACAAGCCGCAGTTGTTCCTCGATGGCTTGAGCATGCTCGCGTTCCTCAAGCTGCATGGCATCCCCATGCATTACGGCTGGGGCGTGGTGGCGGCGCAGGGCGAAGGAGAGCTGAATGCCGTGACCGTGGCGCCATATTCCAGCACCTGGGTGCCGGACCTGACCCGTGCCGAGCAGATTGCTGCGCAAACCCTGGCGGTTGGCTACGGTTTTATCCCGCGCACCCAACTCAGTCAGCAGATGGGCCTGAACCACGGGTACAGCGACGACGGTTATCTGCGGGCCAGTGCCAATATCTGGCAGCAAAGCAGCGAGCCTCACGTGCACCTGGCCGGTGACATGGGCGGCATTCGCGGTGGCGAAGCGGCGATGCTCGCGGGACGGATTGCGGCCACATCGATTCTGCTGCAACGGGACGTGCTGGACGCGGAACTGGCCCTGGTACGGCGCAATCGCTATTTGTCGAAACTCAAGGCCATCGTGCGCTTTCGCGCGGCGGTCGACCGATACACCGAGCGCGGCGCCGGGCAAACCGCGCTGCCGGCCGCCGATACGGTGATTTGCCGTTGCGAACACGCGACCCGCGCCGACATCGACCGGGCACTGGAGCAAGGCGTGCAAGACCTGGCCAGCCTGAAAATGCGCACCCGGGTGAGCATGGGCGATTGTCAGGGGCGGATGTGCGTCGGCTATTGCACCGACCGCTTGCGCGAAGTCACCGGTCGGCAGGACGTGGGTTGGTTGCGGCCGCGTTTCCCTATCGATCCGATTCCCTTTTCTGCGTTCCACTCCGTCGGCACGGAGGCCGCGAATCATGAGTAAGTTCTATGACGTGGTCATCGCTGGTGGCGGAGTGATCGGGGCGTCCTGCGCCTATCAGTTATCCAAGCGCAAAAACCTCAAAGTCGCCTTGATCGACTGCAAGCGCCCGGGCAACGCTACCCGCGCGTCAGCCGGCGGCTTGTGGGCGATTGGCGAGTCGGTAGGACTGGGCTGCGGGGTAATTTTCTTTCGCATGATGTCGGCCAACCGCAAGCGTGAAGCCCAGGGTTCGGCGGTGGTGGTGGATTCCAGCACGCCGCACATCCTGCCGCAGTCGTTCTTCGATTTCGCCTTGCAGTCCAACGCGATGTACCCGGCACTGCACCGCGAGTTGAAAGACCGTCACGGGATGGATTTCAAGTTCGAAAAGACCGGCCTGAAATTCGTGATCTACGACGAGGAAGACCGGCTCTACGCCGAACACATCGTAGCCTGCATTCCCCATTTGGCCGATCAGGTGCGCTGGCTCGACCAGGCGGCGCTGCGCGCGGCCGAGCCGAGTGTCAGCCATGAGGCGAGCGGGGCGCTGGAATTTCTCTGCGACCATCAAGTCAGTCCGTTCCGACTGGCCGATGCCTACACCGAAGGCGCGCGACAGAACGGCGTGGACCTGTATTTCAACACCAACGTCACCGGAGTTTTGCACCAGGGTTCTCGCGTCAGCGGCGTGCAGACAGCCGAAGCCGGGGTGTTTCACTGCAGCACGCTGATCAACGCAGCGGGTGCCTGGGCGGCGGATTTGAGTGAGCAGGCCACCGGTATCCGGATTCCGGTGAAACCGGTGAAGGGGCAGATTCTGCTGACCGAACGCCTGCCGAAAATCCTCAACGGTTGCCTGACCACCAGCGATTGTTATGTGGCGCAGAAAGACAACGGCGAGATCCTGATTGGCAGCACGACGGAGGATAAAGGCTTCGACGTGACCACCACCTACCCGGAAATTGCCGGGCTGGTGCAGGGCGCGGTGCGCTGTCTTCCCGAGCTGGCGGACGTCAACCTCAAACGGACTTGGGCGGGGCTGCGCCCGGGGTCGCCGGATGAGTTGCCGATTCTCGGGCCGATGAAAGGGGTGGAGGGGTATCTGAATGCCTGTGGGCATTTCCGCACGGGGATTCTGACGTCGGCGATTACCGGGGTGCTGCTGGATAAACTGGTTAACAACGAACCGCTGCCGCTGGATATCACACCGTTCTTGGCGGATCGGTTTGCCGAGGAGCGCGTTGGGCTGAAGAAGTTGGCCTGACATTACACCGCGTTATCGTTCTTCGCGGGCAAGCCTCGCTCCTACAAGGACACCAGACCTGTAGGAGCGAGGCTTGCCCGCGAAAGCGGCATAAGACTCACCCAATGACTCAAGCCTTGCCCGCTTCCCGCTCCTCCATCTGATCCGCCTCAAACAACCGCGCCAGTTCCGCCCGAGCTTCCTGGGCGGTCTGCAGCACCTTCGCGGCATCGTCATAAACCGCATGCTGAGCCTCCAGCACCTGTTCATCGTGATGTTTGAAGCGCTTGATCCGCGCATCGGCCTGCGCCTGGGTCAGGCCCAGTCCGACCAGGGTGCGACGACTCATTTCCAGGCTCGAATAATAGGTTTCACGAATCGCCTCGGCGCCCAGGTCCACCAGCCGGTGCACGTGCTGACGGTTACGGGCCCGGGCGATGATCTTGATGTGCGGATAGAGCTTGTGCACCACCTCGGCGGTCTTGATGTTGGTGTCCGGGTCATCGGTGGCGATGACAAAGTACTCCGCCTGCTCGACCTTGGCCGCGCTGAGGATTTCCGGGCGCATCGGGTCGCCGTAGAACACCGGCACGCCGCCGAAGCTGCGGGACAGCTCGATGGTTTCCACGGACGTGTCCAGCGCCACGAACTTGATGTTTTGTGCCCGCAGAATCCGCGCCACGATCTGCCCCATCCGGCCCATGCCGGCGATCACCACACGCGGTGCGTCGGTGTCGATGTCGCGGAATTTCTCCGGCACCACCACAGGCTGCACCTTCGGCGAATACAGGCGTGCGCACAGCAGCAACAGCAGCGGCGTGACCGCCATGGACAGGGTGATCGTCAGCACCAGCAAGTCGTACAGACGCGCCTCGAACAATCCCTGGTCGCGGCCAATCTTGAACACCACAAACGCGAATTCACCACCGGCAGCGAGCACGATGCCGAGGCGAATCGCACTGACCCTGCCCAACCCGCCGGCCAATCGGCCCACCACAAACAGCAGCGGCAGTTTGATTGCGATCAGCAACAGGGTCAGGCCCAACACCGTGATTGGCGCGCTGAGCAGCAGGCTCAGGTTGGCGCCCATGCCGACGCTGATGAAAAACAGACCCAGCAACAGGCCCTTGAACGGTTCGATCTGCGCTTCCAGTTCGTGACGGTATTCAGAGTCCGCCAGCAGCAACCCGGCGAGGAACGCCCCAAGCGCCATCGACACGCCGACCAGGTCCATCAGCCACGCCGTGCCGATCACCACCAGCAACGCGGTGGCGGTAGACACCTCGGGCAAACCGGTCTTGGCCACCACGCGAAACACCGGACGCAGCAGATACCGCCCGCCGATCACCACCACCGCGATGCTGCCCAACACCCGCAAACCGTGATTCAAATCCTCGGTCGCCGTGGTGGTGTGATCACCGCCCGCCAGCAGCGGCACCATGGCAATCAAGGGGATCGCGGCAATGTCCTGGAACAGCAGAATCGCGAACGCCAAACGCCCGTGAGGGCTGGTCAGTTCCTTGCGCTCGGCCAGGCTTTGCAGGCCAAACGCGGTAGATGACAACGCCAACCCCAAGCCGAGGACGATGGCGCTGTTCAACGGCTGGCCAAAGACAAACAGCGCCAGCACGCCGATCACCGAACCGGTCAGCAACACCTGCGCCAGGCCCACGCCAAACACCGATTTACGCATCACCCACAAGCGACGCGGCGACAATTCCAGGCCGATGATGAACAGCAGCAGCACCACGCCGAGTTCGGAGATGTGACTGACGCTTTGTGGATTGCCGATTAATCCCAGCACAGATGGACCGATGATGACACCGGCAAACAGATAACCCAGCACAGCCCCCAATTGCAGGCGTTTGGCCAAGGGCACGGTGAGCACCGCGGCGAACAGGAACACAACGGCGGCTTGTAAAAGGTTGCCTTCATGGGGCATGACAAAACTCCAGCTACTCGGTACGGCGGGGGCGACAGGATAAAGGTTGGGACTTCACACGTCAGCAAAGAGCGGGAGTCATGCTGTTACAACTTGCATCAATTGGTTACATTCATAGGATAAGCTGATCAATCTGTCCGTCCCTCGAGTGCACACCATGGCGATCAATTTCGACCTCAACGATCTGCAAGCCTTCCGTGCCGTGGTCGAGCAGGGCAGCTTTCGCAAGGCGGCCGATACCGTGCGCATTTCCCAGCCAGCACTGAGCCGGCGAATTGAAAAACTCGAAGATGCCCTCGGTGTGCGTTTGTTCGAGCGCACCACCCGCAAGGTCAGCCTGACCCAGGCCGGGCGCGGTTTTATGCCGAGTGTCGAGCGATTGCTCGATGACCTCGACATCGCGTTGCTGGGCATCAGTGAAGTGGCTTCAACCCGGCTCGGCCATGTCACGGTCGCCTGTGTACCCTCGGCGGCTTATTACTTCATGCCGCGCGTGATTGCCCATTACCACCGGCAATTCCCTCGGATCAAAGTCAAGGTACTCGACTCCAGCGCACATGACGTGCTCAGCGCAGTGGTCAACGGTGAGGCGGATTTCGGTCTGAGTTTCATGGGCGCGCTGGAGGCCGAGGTCGAGTTCGAGCCGCTGGTGCAAGAAAGTTACGTGGTGGCCTGTCGGCGCGATCATCCGTTGGCCGGCCGTAGCAGCGTGACCTGGGATGAGTTTTATCAGCAGGATTACATCTCGCTGGACAAGACGTCCGGCAATCGTTTTTTGCTGGACCAGGCACTGACCGGCATCGTGCCGCAGCGGCCGAGTATCTGCGAAACCCGCCATGTCACGACGATGATTGGGCTGGTGGAGGCGGGATTAGGGGTGGCCGCAGTGCCGTCGATGGCGATGCCGGCAGCCGATCACCCGATCCTGACACGGGTGCCGCTGACCGATCCGCAGGTGATGCGCAGTGTCGGTCTGATCAAACGCCGGGGGCGAACCCTGACCCCGGCGGCGCTGGAGCTGGAACGGCTGGTGGTGGAAATGAAAGTGCAGCCACCCGTTCTCAGCGGCTGACCGAATCCAGTCCGGTTGCTTTCACGTCCGACTGGGCGGCTGCAGAGGCCATATAGTCGAGCAGTGCCTTGGCTTCGGCGGGGTGTTGCGCGCCGACTGGAATGCCGGCGGCAAAACGTGTCACCGACTGCACCGATTCAGGAAGCTTCGCTACAAAACTGACCCCCGGCACGGGCAGCAATTCACTGACTTGCTGGAATCCCAACTGATAGTCGCCCGTGGCAACCACCGAGCCGACCGGGATTTTCGGGATCATTGTGGATTTGGGTTTCAATTGATCTTCGATGCCCAGGCGCTTGAACAGTTGATTCTCGATGTATACGCCGCTGGCGCTGTCGGAGTACGCCACCGACCGGGCGTCAAGCAGGGTCTTTTTCAAGCCGTCCACCGAGCTGATGTCTGGCTTCGGCGCGCCTTCGCGCACCACCAGGCCGATCCGCGAATCCGCCAGTTCCACCCGTGAAGCAGGGTCCACTTTGCCTTGTTTGATCAGGTCGTCGAGGGCGTAGCCGACCATGATCACCACGTCGGCCTTTTCACCTCGAGCGAGGCGATTGGGGATCGCTTCCGGTGCCTTGCCCATCGATGGCCCCAGGGCGGTGTCGAGCGTGTTGCCGGTGGATGCGGCGAACTTGGGGCCGAGGATTTTGTAGGCAGCGGTAAAGCCACCGGAGGTCATCACGCGAATCTCTTCGGCCTGGGCGACAGCACTCAGGCCAAGGCTGGCCGCCAAGGCCAGGGCTGCAAGGTTAAATAGCTTCTTCATGGGCATCTTCTCGAAAAGGACGGGTTCAAGACATCGCCGGTTGCAGGCGACCGGTCGAGCGGCGGTAGAGATACAGCGTCGCGCACAAGGCGCAGAGCGCGGCGAAACTCATCCAGTAGCCGGGCGCGGCTTTGTCGCCGGTGTACTGAATCAGGAAGGTCGACATCGCCGGGGTGAAACCACCGAATACCGCCGTGGCCAGGCTGTAGGCCAGGGAGAAACCGGCGACCCGCACCTCGACCGGCATGATTTCCGTCAGCGCGGCGATCATCGCGCCGTTGTACAAGCCGTAAATGAACGACAGCCACAGCAACACCAGCAGCATGTGCATGAAGCTCGGCGCGTTGACCAGGAAGGTCAGCGCCGGATACGCGGTGGCAAGGGTCAGCAACGCCATGGCGATCAACACCGGACGTCGTCCGATACGATCGGACAAGGCCCCGCCCAGGGGCAGCCAGAAGAAGTTCGACACCCCCACCAGCAAGGTCACCAGCAGCGCATCGGACGTGCTCAGGTGCAGTACGGTTTTGCCGAACGTCGGTGCGTACACGGTGATCAGGTAAAAGGCGGTCGTGGTCAGCGCGACCATCATCATTCCGGCGAAGACGATCACCCAGTTCTGCGCCAGTGTGCGGAATACATCGCCCATGCTCGGACGGTGTTTGCGCGCGGTGAATTCTTCGGTTTCTTCCAGGTTGCGCCGCAGGAAGAAAATGAACGGCACGATCAGGCAGCCAACGAAAAACGGTATCCGCCAGCCCCAGTCGGCAATCATGGCCGGCGCCATCCATTGATTCAGTCCATACCCCAATGCCGCTGCGACAATAATTGCCACTTGCTGGCTGGCCGACTGCCAACTGGTGAAAAAGCCTTTGTTGCCAGGCGTGGCGATCTCCGAGAGGTACACCGAGACCCCGCCCATTTCCGCACCGGCCGAGAAGCCTTGCAGCAATCGGCCGATCAGGACGATGGCCGGTGCGAACAGCCCGATGGTTTCGTAACCGGGCACCAACACAATCAATATCGTGCCGCTGGCCATGATCGACAGCGTCACAATCAACCCTTTTCGCCGACCCACATCGTCGATGTAGGCACCCAGCACCACCGCGCCCAACGGACGCATGAGAAAGCCTGCGCCAAACACCGCGAAGGTCATCATCAGCGAGGCGAATTCGCTACTGGCCGGAAAGAAGACAGCGGCGATCTGCGTGGCGTAAAAGCCAAAAAGGAAGAAGTCGAACTGTTCGAGGAAGTTGCCGGAAGTGACCCGGAAAATTGCTCCGGCGCGAGAGCGCCCGGAAGGGATTGCTGTTGTCATTGACCTGTACTCCACCGCTTTTATGACGTGCATTGCCTGGGCGCAGTGCACGGTTCTTATTGAGGCGAATGGTGGAGCAGGGTGATCGATATGATAAGTGCATTGTTGGCATGCATTAATGCGTGAAGCGGATCAATGTGTGCGAACGGAATGATTCACCGCGGACACAGTCGGAGTTGGGTATGCCATCAACCAAGGATCACCCATGAACAGCAAATCCCTCATCGCCGCCCTGGCTATCGCTGCTGGCGTTGCCGGCATCAGCCCCCTCGTTCAGGCGGATGAACCCGCCGCAAAAACCGTCCAGCCCGGCGTCAATAACACCCGCGAACTGGTGGTCGGCGATCGCGCTCCGGACATGTATCAACACACAGATAAAGCGCTGCGCAACTGGAAGGCGAAAGGCCTGAAAGCACCCAAGGAACAGGCGCAGTGGGTGCAGATCAATGACAAGTACATGATGGTGATGATCACCAACGGCACGATTGTGGACATTACGCCGGTTGAGCGTTAGGTCGAACGGCTACTCGCTGTGAGCGCGCACCGGGCTTTCAGTGCCCAACCGATACTGATTATTCCCGCTGCGTTTCGCCTCATACATCGCCAGGTCCGCTATATGAATCAACCGGTCCATGCTCGGCGCATGGTCCGGGAATACCGCGACCCCGAGGCTGGTGCCGATGTGGCGTTGGTCGTTGCCGATGGTGATGGGCGGTGACAGTTCGACGAAGATTTTCTGGCAGATGGTGCGAGCCTCGTCTTGCAGGCTGACGCCTTGGGGCAACCCTTGCAGAATGACCACGAATTCATCGCCGCCGATCCGGGCAACGGTGTCGGTCGAGCGCAGGATTTTCTTCAATCGCGTAGCGGTCGTGATCAGGACCCGGTCGCCGGCCGCATGACCGTAGTGGTCGTTGATCGCCTTGAACCCGTTGAGATCGACAAACACTAATGCCACCCGGGTGGCGCTGACCCGTGCCTGTTCGAGCGCTTCGCACAGACGTTCTTCAAGCACCAGGCGATTGGGCAGGCCGGTCAACGGGTCGTAATGGGCCAGGTGTTGCAGGTAACTGGCCGAGGCTTTTTCCTCGGTGATGTCGCGCACCACACCCATCATCTTGATGGTTGCGTCATGGTCGTTCTTGACCACGTTGCCGGTTTCCCGCAGCCAGCGAATGCTGCCGTCGGGCCAGACCACGCGGTATTCCTCGTCATGGTTTTCACCGGTTTCCAGGCATCGCAATTCCCCGGCACGAACGTTGGCCCGGTCGTCCGGGTGTACGCAGGCGCAGAACAGTGCGTAGGAGGGTGTGACCTCGCCGATCTTGAAACCGAACATCCCGTAGATCGCGTCCGACCAGTAGAGCTTGTCGGTGTCGACATCCCAGTCCCAGGTGCCGATGCGGGCGAAGTATTGGCTGCGCTTGAAACGCTCGGCGTCGCCGTCCTGGCGAATGTGCAGGCCTTCGGACAGGCTGGCGATCAGCGCGCGTTGCTCGGCCAATTGCTTTTGCAGCGAGCGCTCGCGGCAGATCAGCGCAATGATCAGGGCAAGCATCACTGAGCCGATGGCTGCGCTGGTCCAGACGTCATTCATTCAGGGGTTGCCATCGTGTCATATTGATCCGAGTGTCTTGGTGTTGCTTATCTTAGTTGAGGTTAATGCCGAAAACCGTTCCGAATGGGTTGCCAATGGCGCACATTTCTGGGAAAACGGCGCCCATTGGGCCCTGTCGGGTGTGAGAACAATAGAGTGAACGTGATGAATGATGAATTGCAGATAATCGATCTTGAAGTGGGCGCCGGCAAAGCCGCCGTCAAAGGCGCACTGATCACCACCCAATACCGCGGCTGGCTGGAAGACGGCACCGAATTCGATTCGTCCTACAGTCGTGGCAAACCTTTTCAGTGTGTGATTGGCACAGGGAGGGTGATCAAGGGTTGGGATCAGGGAATTATGGGCATGCAGGTGGGCGGCAAGCGCAAATTGTGGGTGCCGGCGCATTTGGCCTACGGCGAGCGGACGATGGGCGCGATCACGCCGAATTCGAATTTGATTTTCGAGATTGAATTGCTGGAAGTGCTGACGCGGGATGATTGATTGGCGCGTGGGCTGAAATGGCTGGTGCTGCGAGGAGGCAAGCCCCTCGCTGCAATCAAACAGCTTTCCCCACTATTCCCGCACGCCTATGAAGAGGTCCAGGTCAGTCGGTAGCTGCACATCAATGGCTATGGCGATTTTTATAATTTGCTCGGCAGTCAGTAAACAATCCCCGTAGGCGCTTTCATCAAGATTGTTCCAGCCAAGTACATTCAATATTGCAGCTTCAAATTCAGGTAGAACGGTCAGTTCGTACCTTAAGAAGTCACCTTCATCATCACCTTTTGAAAATCCACTGATCCAGAAAACGTAGTGGGCCTGCTGATCTATTCCCGAGTGATCCTGGCGGTTGTTGCAAGCCGGGTGCCCGTCGCGTGACGGTGGGTTTTGAACTGCAGGTGTGTCTGTCTTGCTAGCCATGAGCATCCTTGTTTCAACTTTTGTAAACGATGCGGACGCTATAGCAATGGGCATTAAATGGATGTAAGTTTTTTCTGAATGTTCGGTCGTTTTTTCCAAATTTGGTGAGGGAAGAGGCACCCTCACCACAGATTCCCGTTAACCTTTCGGATCAGACCTGAAACGTCTCCCGATACGCATACAACCCCGGCGTTCCCCCGGTCATCACAAACAGCAGATTGTCACCGCGCTGGAAACGTCCCTGCCTGATATCACCCAACAGCCCGGCAAACGCTTTCCCGGAATACACGGGGTCAATCAACAGACCTTCCGCGCGAGCCATCAGGCGCACCGCGTCGAGCATGGCGGGGGTCGGCAGACCGTAACCGTCGCCCAGTTGACTGCCATCAATCACAATCTCTGACGCCTCAACGACGGCGCTGCTGCCCAATAACGTCAGTGCGTCCTGAGTCAGTCGCACGGTTCTGTCCGCTGACGTGTCCCGATCAGACAAGACCGAATACGATTTGACCATCGACGTACCCCGACCCAGCAACTGGAACCCTGCAGCGAGTCCGGCGTGGGTGCCGGCGCTGCCATTGGGCACGACCACCTGGTTGAAGGTGAGGCCGAGTTGCGTTTCCTGCTGCGCGATCTCCGCAGCGCAGCGTGCGTAACCGAGGCTGCCCAGCGGCGTTGAGCCACCCGTTGGTATCACCAACACTGTGCGCCCGGCTTCCCGAAGGTGGGCGGCGCGTTTCTCGGCCTCGGTAAGCGAGTCGCTTCCGCCGGCAAGCACCCGTATGTCGGCGCCGAACAACTGATCGAGCAGGACGTTGCCGTTGAGCTCGTAGTCCATTTCGGCTTTGGGCACCGAGCGGGTCAGGATTAATTCGCAGGCAATGCCCAGGCGGGCGCACACGGCGGCCGTTAGCCGTGCATGGTTGGACTGGAGACCGCCGATGGTGATGACCGTGTCGACCCCGGCCGCCAGCGCCGCGCCGAGGTGGAATTCGAGTTTGCGCAGTTTGTTGCCGCCACCGCCGATCAACATGTGATCATCGCGCTTGAGAAACAGGCCGATGCCTTGTGCCTTCAAACCCAGCAGCTGTTCCAGGCGTTCGGCGCGCTGAATCGGCGTCGGGCCTTGCAACAGGTCTGCCCGCGCAAAAGAACTCAGTGACATGTCCAGTAGGGTTTGCATCAATGGCGCCTCGTTATGCACTTTATTGCAGTGACTCTAGGGACAAAGTCCCGGGTGATAAACGCATCGCCGGTTATTACTCCTTTAACCTGATGTATTGAATGCAAGGCAGGGACATGAGCAAACTCAGGCAAATGGAAGTCTTCGTCGCCGTGGTCGAGGCGGGCAGCTTCGCCGATGCGGCCAGTGAAGTCGGGATGTCGGCGGTCATGGTCGGGCGGCATATCCAGGGGTTGGAGAAAACCCTCAATACCCAGCTGATTAAACGCACCACGCGTCGGCAATCCATCACGGGCGAGGGGCGGCTGTTTTACGAAGAAGCCAAACTGGCGCTGGAGCAAGTGAACTACGCGTTCAGTCGGGTGGAAGCGTCCAGCCCGGAACCCAGCGGCCTGTTGCGCATCACCGCGCCGATGAGTCTCGGCGTTTCCCTGGTCGGGCCGCTGGTGTCCGAATTCATGCAGCGTTATCCGCAGATCCAGGTCGAGCTGATTTTGAGCAATGAAGTGATCGATCTGTACGAGACGTCATTCGATCTGGCGTTCAGGATTTCCGAGCTGATTGGCGTCAACCTGCTGGCCACGCCGTTGCCGCCGTATCGCATGGTGATCTGCGCTTCGCCCCGGTATCTGGAAAAATGGCAGGAACCGCAGTCCCCCGAGGACTTGCACCGGCACCGAATTCTCACTCATACGTCCTGGAACAACCGGTTTGCCTGGCCGCTGAGAAACGGCGCCAGCGAAGTGCCCTGGCCCGAAAGCGCCGTGTTGAAGAGCAATGACGGTCAGGTGTTGTTGCAGGCGGCCGTGGCCGGGGAGGGGATTTTGATGCAGCCCGACTTTCTGGTGTCGGCGGCGTTGGCCAAAGGTGAGCTGGTGAGGATCATGGACGCCTACGTACCGCCGCCCAAGCCGGTGCAGATGGTGTATCCGCGCTCCAGGAAATCGTTGCCCAAGTTGCACGCCTTTGTCGAGTTTGTCGCGGATCGACTGGCGTGATCGTGGCGTCCTGAAGCGCAGACAAATGCGGGTCTAGCGCAGGGTGTACCCGCTGTCGACCACCCAATCCTGGCCGTACACGCTACGTGCGCCACGGCTCAATTGGAACAGGATGACGTCTGCCACGGCACCCGGTTTTAGAAACTCTCCGTCGAGCAGCCGCTGGTTCACCGAGTTGGCGACATCGCCCAGTTCCGCAGGCTTCAAGCCTAGCGTCGACCAGATCGGGGTAGCCGTAGGGCCTGGCGATACGGTGTTGATACGGATGCCGTGAGGCGCCAATTCTACGGCCAGGGTCCGGACGTGCGCCATCAGCGCTGCTTTCGAGGCGATGTAGGCGGCCAGACCAGGAAAGGTCACGTTGGCCAGGAACGTGCCGATGAACACCACCGACGCGGTCGCCGCAAGGTGGCTGCGCAGGCAGGCCAAGGTGTTCAGCGCACCGGCGCCGTTGACCGCCCACTGTCGGTCGAAGGCGGCTACATCCAGGCCATCGGCCAGTTGCGCAATGCCGGCATTGGGCACCACGAAATCCACTGGCCCCAAGGCTTCGGCGCGAGTGCCGAGCCGGGCGAGGTCCTCTTGGCGGGTGATATCTCCGGCCACCCAGGCGAGTTGATCCTTGTAGCGTTCCGCCAATTCGCCCAGGCCACCTATCTGGCGTGACATCGCCAATACGCGAGCGCCTTGCTCCAATAGCTGTTCGGTAACAGCCAGGCCGATGCCGGAACTCGCGCCAGTAACGACGGCCAAGCGATTGTGAAATTCGTTGAGCATGCAGTAATCCTCTTCCTGATAATCCAGCCTGTCTTTAGGGGGCGATCGTTGGTTGATCGAAAACGTAAGTGTGTGATCAAAAAACGGGCCAGTCCGGGATGTCAGGCAGGACGCGGGTTGTGGAGCTCTGTTGTTACTTTGACTCTATTTAAAAGTAGTCGTAACGACTGCACGGTAGTCAATATGACCCTTGGTGGCGATGACCTTCATTGCGGCGACGGGGAATACTCGCTAAAGACTGGAATACGCCCGTTCAGCGAAGGCCGGTACTTCCAGGCCAATCGATCCAGTGCAGGGGGATGCAGCAGAATTTCGCTCAACGTGGCACTGGCAATCCCCAACGCCAGCAGTTGCCCCGGACATTGATGCCGCCCCGCACCAAACGTAAAACTGCGCCGCTGCGGGCGATCCAGAATGAATGCGTCGGGACTCTCATTGAGTTGGGGGTCTCGATTGGCCGAAGCCAGCAGCACCAGAACCACATCGCCGGCATTGAGACTTACACCCTCGATTTCGCACGGTGCTGCGACAAACCGGCGGGTGTTCTGCACCGAAGGGTCGAAGCGCTGAACTTCGGCGATCAAGTCGTCAACGGGTGTCGAGTCGCGTAGCAGCGACAGGTTTTTAATCAACGCCAACATTGCGTTGCCGATCAGTCCGGCGGTGGCTTCATACGTCTGCGAAAACAGCCCGATCAGATTGGCAATCAACATTTCAGGATCACCCGCGCAGCGCGTCCGAATCCCGGCGAGCAGTGAGCTTTTATTGCCCGGATCATTAAGCAACTCAACGAAATGCCCCCTTAATTTCTCAGCGGCAGCGTGGGCAGTCTCCAATTGCAGCGGATCACTGAGCGGCGACAGACACGCCACGAAATCCGCCGTCAGCTCACTGATCGCCCGGCCCTGAGCCGGTGAAAACCCCAACAGCGCCGCCACCACGCAAACCGGCCCGCGGAACATGGCGTTGTACAACCCGTCGGCATCCGGCGTGATCAACCGCGCGCTCACCAGTGCGTTGACCTCGTCCACATCAATCAGCGCCAAACCCGGCTCAATCGCCGACCTCGGGCAACGCTGGCGCTCGCCCTCATTCATCCGCATCAATTGCCCGAATACCTTGCCGGCCATGCCGTCGGCAATCCCTTTGGGTACCGGCTCAGCGGCCGGTCGGACATGGCAATCCCGGTGCGCCAGCACAGCCGCAACGGCCTGGGCGCTGCTCGCCACCCACAATTTCAGTCCTTGGTGAAACACCAGCCCACCCTCGGCGCGCAGCCGGGCGTAATAGGGATAGGGATCGGTATGAGTCGCAGCGATGATCGGGTCCATGGGTCGCAGCCTTGTTCGTGGTGGGAGAAGTGTTGCTACTATCTCCAGTTCGAAACGGCCTTGATTCGTCCGGGAGCGAAATATGAACGTTGAACAACACGACATCGGCGTCTCTCAAGTGGCCGCGGCCATCGCGGAACCGGCCCGGACGAAAATCCTCTGTTCGCTGATGGACGGCCACGCCCGCACCAGCACTGAGCTGGCGGCGATTGCCGATGTCAGCGCTTCCACCGCCAGCGCTCACCTGGCCAAGCTCAAGGAGCTGGCGCTGCTGCGTTTGCACGTGCAGGGCCGCCATCGTTATTACAGCCTCGCCGACCAGCGCGTGGCCCAGGCGCTGGAAGCGCTGATGGTGATCGGCCAGAACACTGCGCCGACCTTCAACTCGCGTACACCGGATCGCCTGCAATTCGCCCGCACTTGCTATGACCACATGGCCGGGACGCTGGCGGTGCTACTGCACGACCGGATGCTGGAAAAAGGCTGGTTGCTGGAAACTGACGAGCAGGCTTACCGCCTGAGCGACAGCGGCGAGGCGTTGATGGAAAGGTTGGGCATTGAAGTCAATGACCTGAACACCTTGCGTCGCCGCTTCGCGTGCCCATGCCTGGACTGGAGCATGCGTCGGCCACATTTGGGAGGTTCGCTGGGGGCGGCGTTGCTGCAAACCGCGATCAAGCGCAAATGGGTGACGCAGGATCTGGACAGCAGGGCGTTGGCGTTGACGGCGCTGGGGCGCAAGGAATTGGGTGCACAATTCGACCTGACGTTGGCGCAGCCAACCGTGCAACCCATCCGCGAACAACGCCCACCGCAACCTGCGCGTGATGTGGTCTGACCCGACCAAGGGTTCGCTGATGACTTGTGCCTTGAAGGTCGACCCTATACTGTATATCCACACAGTAATAGGCGTGCCCCATGGAACTCATCGACAAGCTCAGCATTCTCGCCGACGCCGCCAAGTACGACGCGTCTTGCGCCAGCAGTGGCGCGCCCAAGCGTAGTTCCGAGGGCAAGAGCGGCCTGGGCTCGACCGACGGCATGGGCATTTGCCACAGCTACACGCCGGACGGCCGCTGCGTGTCGTTGCTGAAGGTTCTGCTGACCAACTTCTGTCTCTATGACTGCCAGTATTGCGTCAATCGACGTTCCAGCGACGTGCCACGCGCACGCTTCACGCCGGAAGAAGTGGTGACGCTGACCATGGATTTCTACCGGCGCAACTGCGTCAGTGGGTTGTTTCTCAGTTCCGGGATCATTCGCTCGGCGGACTACACCATGGAGCAACTGATCCGCGTGGCCAAACTGCTGCGCGAAGACCACGAGTTCCGGGGCTACATCCACCTCAAGACCATTCCCGAAGCCGATCCGGCGCTGATCGAGGAAGCGGGGCGCTATGCCGATCGCTTGAGCGTGAACATTGAACTGCCCACCGACGCCAGCCTGCAAACCCTGGCCCCGGAGAAACAGCTGGGCTCGATCAAGCAAGCGATGCAAACCATCTACACCGGTGTCCAGACCGTACTCAACGAACCCCGCGCACCGAAATTTGCCCCGGCCGGGCAGAGCACGCAGATGATCGTCGGTGCTGATGACACCGATGACAGCACCATTCTCCATAGCGCCCAGGCGTTGTACGGCAACTTCAGTTTGCGAAGAGTCTATTACTCGGCGTTCAGCCCGATCCCCAACAGCCCGAAAAGCGTGCCGCTGGCCGCGCCGCCATTGATGCGCGAGCACCGTTTGTATCAGGCGGACTTCCTGTTGCGCAGCTACGGCTTTACCGCTGGCGAACTGTTCAAGGGGCCCGGGCACCTGGCGCTCGACATCGATCCGAAACTGGCGTGGGCATTGGAGAACCGCGAGATCTTCCCACTGGACCTCAATCGCGCCGAGGCATCGTTGATCGCACGCATTCCCGGTATTGGCCTTCGCACCACCGAGCGCCTGGTGGAATTGCGCCGTCAGCGCCGCATCCGCTACGAAGACCTGACCCGAATGCGTTGCGTGCTGGCCAAGGCCAAACCGTTCTTCATCACCAGCGATTACCACCCGCAGCAGGCGGAGGTCACCAGCCATTTGTTGTATCAGCAATTGCGCGACCGGCCGCAGCCGCAACAAATGGGGTTATGGGGATGATCAGCCTCGATTGCGATGACCTGTTCGACACGTGGCGCCAGCAGGCGCGCTGGCTGCTCAGCCATGAGGTGGACCCGAGCCGGGTGAGTTGGGCCAGTGAAGGCGTCTGCGATCTGTTCGCCAGCGACGATGCGCCACCTCAAACCCAGGGGCCGTTTCACGCACGAATACCGCGAACGCTGTTGGACACCCTGGAGCGCGCCGCTCGTTATCGGGGGGATCAGCGCTGGAGTCTGTTGTACGAAGTGCTGTGGCGGGTCAGTCATGGTGACCGCACCGCCATGCTGGCCGGAGACAAATTAGGCAGTGAATTTCATAGAAGAATCAAACAGGTACAGCGTGAATCTCATCACTTACATGCATTCGTACGATTCGTCGCAATGCCTGGAAGTGAGGGCCCGCAATACGTTGCCTGGCATGAACCGGCCCACGACATCCTGCACAGTGCCAGTGAACATTTTATCGGGCGCATGGGCCGGCATCGCTGGTTGATTGCAACGCCCAGGGACGGGGTCTACTACGACGGTGAGCAGTTGATCCACCAACGCCAGTGCCCAATTGAATGGCAGCAGCTGGCGCAAAACGTCGACGACCCGCACAGCGACATGTGGCTGACCTACTACAGCCACATCTTCAATCCGGCGCGCCTGAATCCGAAAGTCATGCAAGGGCATTTGCCGGCCCGGTTCTGGAAAAACCTGCCGGAAGGAGCGCTGATTCCGGGACTGATCACCCAGGCACGCACGGGTAAGCAACAGGACGGCCAGGCGAGTGGAATCAAGGGCAGGGGAGGTAAACGTATTGCGCGGGGAGAAGCCGGGCAGCGCTGATAAAAAAGCCCCCCATCGCTTAAGCGAAGGAGGGCTTCGATGCCGCTGGCGTCAGATCAAACCTTGACGATCCAGCCCGCTGGCGCTTCGACGTCACCGGTTTGAACACCGGTCAGCTCTTTGTAGAGCTTCTGGGTGACGGGGCCGACTTCGGTTTCGCTGTGGAACACATGCAGATGGTCGTTGTAGCTGATGCCGCCGATCGGTGTGATCACCGCAGCGGTACCGCAAGCGCCGGCTTCCTTGAAGTCGGACAGCTTGTCGATGAACACGTCACCTTCAACCACTTCCAGGCCCAGACGCGATTTGGCCAGCTCGATCAACGACAGGCGGGTGATGCCTGGCAGGACCGACGGCGAGTTCGGCGTGACGAACTTGTTGTCGTGGGTGATCCCGAAGAAGTTGGCCGAGCCGACTTCTTCGATTTTGGTGTGGGTCATCGGGTCCAGGTAGATGCAGTCGGCGAAGTGGGCTTTCTTGGCCTGGGAACCTGGCATCAGGCTGGCCGCGTAGTTGCCACCGACCTTGGCTGCACCGGTGCCTTGTGGAGCGGCGCGGTCGTAGCTGGAGATCAGGAAGTTGTGCGGGGTCAGGCCACCTTTGAAGTAAGCGCCGACCGGAATGCAGAAAATCGAGAAGATGAACTCGGGGGCGGTACGCACGCCGATGTTGTCACCCACGCCGATTACGAACGGACGCAGGTACAGCGCGCCGCCGGTGCCGTAAGGCGGGATGAAACGCTCGTTGGCGCGGACCACTTCCTTGCACGCTTCGACGAACTGCTCGGTGGACACCTGCGGCATCAGCAGACGGGCGCAGCTGCGTTGCATGCGGGCGGCGTTCTGATCCGGGCGGAACAGGTTGATCGAACCGTCCTTGCAACGATAAGCCTTCAGGCCCTCGAAGCATTGCTGGCCATAGTGAAGGGCAGTGGAGCCTTCGCTGATGTGCAGCACGTTGTCTTCGGTCAGGGTGCCTGTGTCCCACTCGCCATTACGCCAGTGCGACAGATAGCGCTTGTCTGTCTTGATGTAGTCAAAACCCAACTTGTCCCAATTGATGCTTTCGTTACCCATGAACTTAACAACCGCCGAAACGGTTCAAGGCTTCTGACGTTTTTCTGGATGGGGACAACAATACTTCATTACGGGCCTGTTTCGCAGCCCGGACTATCGGATGACAGACAGATAAATCGAGTTGACCTCAAGAAATCGCTGGCAGGCTGGCTCCCACAGGAGAAGGCATTGCAAATGTGGGAGCTGGCCTGCTGGCGATGGGGTCATCTATGCCGCCATCCATGTTCTGAATCACAGGTGCAGTGCATGCCCCAAAGCGCGCAACGCGGCTTCTTGCACCGCCTCGCCCAGCGTCGGATGCGCATGAATCGTGCCGGCAATGTCTTCCAGCCGAGCGCCCATTTCCAGGCTCTGGCCAAACGCCGTCGACAACTCCGAAACGCCCACACCCACCGCTTGCCAGCCAACAATCACATGATTGTCACGGCGTGCCACGACGCGCACGAAGCCGCTTTTCGATTCCAGCGTCATCGCCCGGCCATTGGCCGCGAACGGGAAACTGGAAACGATGCAGTCCAGGCCGGCAGCCTTGACGTCGTCCGGGGTCTTGCCGACCACCACCAGTTCCGGGTCGGTGAAGCACACGGCAGCGATGGCGGTCGGGTTGAACTCGCGGGATTTTCCGCTGATCAGTTCGGCCACCATCTCGCCCTGAGCCATGGCCCGGTGCGCGAGCATCGGTTCGCCGCTCAGGTCGCCGATGGCGTACACGTTGCGCATACTGGTCTGGCAGCGGTGGTCGATCTTGATCGCCGAGCCATTCATGTCCAGATTCAGCGCTTCAAGGTTCCAGCCCTGGGTATTCGGCTTGCGACCGACGGCCACCAGCACCTGATCCGTTTCCAGGTTCAGGGTGTCGCCACCCGGTTGCAAAACTTGCAGTGTATTACTAGAAGAATCAAAGCCTTGGACGCTGTGCTTCAAGTAAAGCTTTACACCGAGCTTTTTCAGTTCGTCGTGTACCGGCTGGGTCAGTTCGGCATCGTAGGCCGGCAGAATGCGCTCCTGCGCCTCGACCACGCTCACGTCAGCGCCGAGTTTGCGATAGGCAATTCCGAGCTCCAGACCGATGTAACCGCCACCGACCACGACCAGGCGTTTCGGCACGGACGTCGGGGCCAGGGCTTCGGTGGAGGAGATGATCGGTCCGCCAATCGGCAACATCGGCAGGTTCACGCTTTTCGAGCCCGTGGCCAGCACCAGGTGCTCGCACTGGATTCGCGTATCGCCTACTTCCACGGTTTTGCCATCAATCACTTTCGCCCAGCCTTGAATGACCTGGACTTTGTTCTTTTTCAACAGCGCCGCGACGCCGGTGGTCAGGCGATCAACGATGCCGTCCTTCCACTCGACGCTTTTGCCGATGTCGAGGGTTGGCGCGGAGACGCTGATGCCCAGCGCAGAGTGCTGGCTGTGGTGTTGCGTCTGGTGGAACTGTTCAGCGACATGAATCAACGCCTTCGACGGAATGCAGCCGATGTTCAGGCACGTACCGCCCAACGATTCGCCTTCCACCAGAATGGTCGAGATGCCCAACTGGCCGGCACGGATCGCCGTCACATAACCGCCAGGGCCGCCGCCGATGATCAGCAGAGTGGTGTTCAAAGTCTGCATCTCTTACTCCACAAACAGGGTGGCGGGTTGTTCGAGCAAACCACGGATGGCCTGGATGAATTGCGCCGCGTCCATGCCATCGACCACGCGGTGATCGAAGGAGCTGGAGAGGTTCATCATCTTGCGAATCACGATCTGGCCTTTGACCACCATCGGGCGTTCGACGATCTTGTTGACGCCGACGATCGCCACTTCCGGCAGGTTCAGCACCGGCGTGCTGACGATGCCGCCCAGCGCGCCGAGGCTGGTCAGGGTGATGCTCGAGCCGGACAGTTCATCGCGGCTGGCCTTGCCATTACGTGCGGCCGTGGCCAAGCGGGAGATTTCGGCCGCGTTGTCCCACAGGCTGCGGGCTTCGGCGTGACGCACCACTGGCACCATCAAGCCGATGTCGGCTTGCGTGGCGATGCCCACGTGGACGGCGCCGAGGCGGGTGATAACCTGGGCTTCGTCGTCGTAACGGGCATTGATCTGCGGGAAGTCGCGCAGGGCGACAACCAGTGCGCGGACCAGGAACGGCAGCAATGTCAGCTTGCCTCGGGTCGCCCCGTGTTTTTCGTTCAGGTGCGCGCGCAGTTCTTCAACGGCGGTGACGTCGATTTCTTCGACATAACTGAAGTGCGCGGCACGCTGAGTGGCATCCTGCATGCGCTGGGCGATCTTGCGGCGCATGCCGATGACCTGGATTTGCTCTTCGTCGTTACGCTGGGCGTAAGCGGCGGCCACGGTCGATTGCGGCTGCTGACCCTGGGCCAGATAGGCGTCGAGGTCTTCGTGCAACACGCGACCGGCAGGGCCGGTGCCACGGACCAGACGCAACTGGATGCCGAGGTCCAGCGCATGCTTGCGCACGGCCGGGGAGGCCAGCGGGCGTTCGTCGGCTTCGCGAGCGACCATCGGGCCTTGGCAAACAGCGGCCCGGGGCGCTGCTGCAGTGACCGATTTGCTTGCGACCACGGGCTCAACTTTCGGCGTCGCAACCGGCGCTTCTTTCACCACAGGGGCTGCCGGCTGAGCCGACTCTTTAACATTGCCCGCGCCTTCGACTTCAATGCTGATCAGGATGCTGCCCACCGCCATGACTTCGCCTGGCTGTCCGCCCAGCGCAATCACCTTGCCGTGCACCGGAGACGGGATGTCGACCATCGCCTTGTCCGTCATCACATCGGCCAGCACCTGATCTTCGACGACCATGTCGCCAACCTTGACGTGCCATACCGACAATTCAACTTCTGCAATGCCTTCGCCAATGTCCGGCATTTTAATAACGTGCGTGCCCATTCAGACCTCCATGACCCGTTTCAACGCCGCGCCCACTCGGGACGGACCAGGGAAATACGCCCACTCTTGCGCGTGCGGGTAGGGAGTGTCCCAACCGGTGACGCGTTCGATCGGCGCTTCCAGGTGGTGGAAGCAATGCTCTTGCACCAAGGCGACCAGTTCGGCGCCGAAACCGCACGTGCGGGTCGCTTCGTGAACGATCACGCAGCGGCCGGTTTTCTTCACCGATTTGACGATGGCGTCCAGGTCCAGCGGCCACAGGCTGCGCAGGTCGATGACTTCAGCGTCGATCCCGGTTTCTTCCGCGGCGACTTGCGACACGTAGACGGTGGTGCCGTAGGTCAGGATGGTCACGTCCTTGCCGGGACGGGCGATGGCGGCAACGTCCAGCGGCACGGTGTAGTAACCGTCCGGGACCTGGGCGGCCGGGTGTTTCGACCACGGGGTTACCGGGCGGTCGTGGTGGCCGTCGAACGGGCCGTTGTACAGGCGTTTTGGCTCGAGGAAGATCACCGGGTCATCGTTTTCGATGGAGGCGATCAGCAGGCCTTTG